>ERZ1292629.108-Hain-H43-01um-R1-108-length-80906-cov-8_pt1 | contig 47723 bp, 49 predicted proteins | sample MGYA00564399_ERZ1292629 | MGnify/ENA primary metagenome ERZ1292629 (study PRJEB36523, sample SAMEA6512636) | groundwater metagenome | collected 2019-01-08 | study: AquaDiva: Metagenomics assemblies of 32 groundwater samples
TCCATAAAGATTTTTTCCTTTTTTAATTATATTTTTGTAAAAAAAATCTCCTAAAAACAGCCTGTTTTTGACTTCTTCTGGCGTCTTAACTAAAATATCAACTGGCAGGACGCCGTCAATTATTTTTCTTACAGCCGCATTTCTTTCAAAAAAATTTTGCTTTGTATTTTTAATAATCAACAAGTCCACATCGCTGTCTTGATTTGGTTTTCCCCACGCAAAAGAGCCGAAAAGAATAATTTTTTCGGGATCATATCTTTCAGCTATTTTTTGCGCTATTTTTTTTATTTCTTTTTTACTTATTAATTTATTGGTTTTCATTTATAAATTATTTTATGTTATTTCCCTAAATTTTTCAAGGCGAGTTTTATTCTTTCTTCGGGGTTTTTTATGTCTTTGGAAATTTGTTCTAAAGAATTTTTTGCCTGTTGTTTTGAAAAGCCTAATTGCATTAGGGCTGATTCTGCTTCGTCAATGGAAGAGAGTTTTGAACCCATTGTTTTTATTTTTCCTGTTAGCTCTAAAATAATAGATGAGGCCCTTTTTTGGCCAATGCCTGGAATTCCTTCAAAAATATTTTCGTCCTGCTTTAAAATTCTATCTTTTATTTTTTCTAACGGACCCAAAACCGAAATTTCCAAAGCCGCTTTCGGGCCGACTCCATGAATATCATTTAATATTTCAAAAAATTCCAGTTCTTCGGGGGTTAAAAAACCGTAAAGGTCAGAGGCGTCTTCTTTTATATTATGAAAACAAAATACCTTGAGGTTTTTGCCTTCTTCTGGTATTTTTAACAGGGTTTGGCGCGATAAAAAAACTTTATATCCAACATTGTTGGCTTCAATAATTATAAACTTATCTTTTCTTAATATAATTTTTCCCGATAAAAATGCTATCATTAAATAAATTATATATGAAATTTGATTTAAAATCAAAATTTAAGCCCAAAGGAGACCAGCCGGAAGCAATATCGGGGCTGATAAAAAATTTAAAAACCGGAGTAAAAGACCAGGTGCTTTTGGGCGTTACGGGGTCTGGAAAAACTTTTGTAATGTCTAATGTTATTAAAAAGGAGCAAAAGCCGGCTTTAATTATTTCTCCAAACAAAACCTTGGCCGCTCAATTATACCAGGAATTCAAAGAATTTTTTCCAAACAATGCCGTTCATTATTTTGTTTCATACTACGACTATTACCAGCCAGAGGCCTATATTCCAAAAACCGACACATATATTGAAAAAGACGCAAAAATAAACCAAGAAATTGACAGGCTGAGACATTCGGCTGTCCAAGATGTTTTATTAAGAAAAGATGTTGTTGTGGTTGCTTCTGTTTCTTGCATTTATAATATAGGTTCCCCCGAAAACTACCAAAATGTTTCTTTAGAAATAAAAACTGGACAAAAAATAAAAATAAGAGATTTTTTATTGCTTTTAACAAATCTTCAGTATCAAAGAAATGACATTGATTTTAGGCCCGGCTGTTTTAGGGCAAGGGCAGATATTATAGATATTTATTTGGTTACCGGAGAAAAAATATTAAGAGTGGATTTTACAAAAGACCAGATAAAAAAAATTTCCTTTTTAAAAAATACGGCGTCTCCGAGTTTTAATTTGAGCGTTAAAAACTTTAAAGTTTTCCCCGCTGTTTTTTGGGTGGCCCCCCAAGACAAGATAAACGTTGCTGTTGAAAATATAAAATTAGAGTTGCAAGAAAGATTAAAAAATTTAAAAAAACAAAAAAAATTATTAGAGACTGAAAGGCTGGAACAAAAAACAAACTACGATCTGGAAATGCTAAAAGAGTCTGGGTGGTGCCACGGAATAGAAAACTACTCAAGGCACCTAGAATTTAGAAAACCGGGGCAAGCCCCCTTTTCCCTTGTTGATTATTTTGATTATTTTAATCCCAAGGGTTATTTAATGTTTATTGACGAATCGCATATCTCAATTCCTCAAATCAGAGCGATGTCGGTTCAAGACAAAATAAGAAAAGAAACCTTGGTTGATTATGGTTTCCGCCTGCCCTCTGCCATTGATAACCGGCCATTAACATTTAAAGAATTTCAAGAAAGGCAAAAACAGACAATATATGTGTCGGCTACGCCTTCTGATTATGAAAAAGAAAAATCAAAAAATAATATTATAGAACAGATAATCAGGCCGACCGGCCTTTTGGAACCCTCTATAGAAATTAGAAAAACAGATAATCAAATTAAAGACCTGATAAAAGAAATAGAAAAAGAAATTTCTAAAAAACGAAGAGCGCTGGTTGTATCTTTAACAAAAAGACTGGCTGAAGAAATTTCAGAATATTTGATTGAAAAAGGAATAAAGTCCCAATATTTGCACTCTGAAATAAAAACATTAGAAAGGCCGGAAATTTTAAAAAAATTAAGGCAGGGAAAATATGACGTGTTGGTTGGAATTAATCTTTTAAGAGAGGGCCTGGATTTGCCCGAGGTTTCTTTAATAGCAATTTTAGACGCTGACAAGGAGGGTTTTTTAAGAAACAAAACAACCTTAATACAAACAATGGGCAGGGCGGCCCGTCACCCCAATGGCCGCATAATTTTATATGCAGACAAAACAACCCTGTCAATGAAGCTGGCCATTGATGAAATAAACAGAAGAAGAAAAATTCAGGAAAATTATAATAAAAAACATAAAATAACCCCAAGTCCGATTATTAAAGACATTAGAGATTGGGGCTTTTCTAAAAAAGAGGATATTATTTCTGAATTTTGGGCGGTTCACGACAAAAAACTTTTAGAAAAAGAAATGAAAAAAGCCGCGAAAAATCTTGATTTTGAAAGAGCGGCCGAATTAAGAGACCTAATTAAAAAATCAGAAAAAAGGGCGACATAGGCCGCCCATATTTTTATTGCTTTTTTGGTTTGCAATAATTTTCAAGTTTTTCTAAAAATCTGCTTTCTTTGTATTTTTCTTTCCATCTTTTAATTATTATAGACCCGACATATTTTACCAAGTCGCGATACCAGCCAATATACCAGCTTCGCCAACCCCTTAATAGATAGTCTATTGGAAAAATAATTGTTCTCAAAATTACCCTGAAAAAACTAAATCTGTGATAAAACCCCGCCATCAGCTTCATGGGAATTTCTTGAAGCTGTTTTAAACTCATATTATCTGGCATAAAACACACAGAGTTGCCATCATATCTAGACCAGGGCACAACATTTAGGGGAAAAATTCTTCCTTCTTTTTCTAGCCGCTCTCTTAGTGGCGCGCCTGGAAGGGGTATGGGTTTTAATATCTGCACGCTGTCAAATTTTGCTTTTTTTATAAATGTTCTAAAACGCTTTCCCATTTCTTCGGGGCTTATTTGGCTTCTTTTTTCTTTTGGCGGATAGCCAAAAATAAACATCCCGTGAATCCAAAAATTTTGGCGTAAAATTTTAACCCAACCTATCATATCTTTTGAAGTATAGCCCTTTCTCATATTAGATAAATCCTCGTCAATAGGAGATTCACAGCCAATAAACAGAGTTTTTACTCCGGCCGCCTTCATTGTTTTAATAAATTCATTGCTTTTAGCAATTCCAAGGCGCGTTTGGACAAAAAAACTTAAACGATTGCCATATTTTTCAGTAATCATTTCAAAAAATCTCATTGTTCCTGGCATATCTTCTTCGAGGCGGTCGTCCACTATAAAAAATTTGCGGGCCCTTCTTGTTTCTACAAGCCATTCTACGTTTTCAAATAAATATTCGGGGCTTGCCCACCTGGCTTTGGTATTTACAGAACAAAATTCGCACCTCATTGAACAGCCTCTTATCCTGCTTAAAGAATAAACCTTTATTTTAGCCCCTCTTACCAATCCAAAGTCTGGAAAAGGAAGCCCGTCTAAATTTTGAATAATATTTGTTTCTTTTGGCGTGGTAAAAATTTTTCCGTCTTTCAAAAAAGAAATTCCAGGCGCGCTGTCTAAACAGAGATTTTCGTTCAAAGAATAAATAATTCTTCTTATTTCGGGCTCTCCGTCGCCATGCAAAACTACGTCAATGTTATGTAAAAGGGTTTCCTCGGGGCAATAAGAAGCATGCCAGCCCCCCGCAACTGTTTTAACGCCCAACTCTTGGTATAATTTAGCCAAGTTCCAAACTCTTTCCATTGTGCTCGTTAAACCGCAATAAAAACCAACAACATCTGCCGTATTTTGTATTTGAAGAGTTGTATGGTCTGGCAAGCCGTCTTTATCAAGGCAGCCAAGCCCATTGCAATTATTTTCGTCAATTATTTCCACTCTCCATCCCCATAGTTTATTTACTATTGTAGCAACTATTACTGGCCCTATTGCCACAACCGATTTGGCATTTTTGCTGTAACTATATATGTTTTCCTCTGGGTAGACTGGAATAATTATTCTAAACAAACGCCGTCTGTTTATCGCCATTTTTCTCTCCTTTTTGCCGGTTAATAGAAGTTTGCAGACAAAATGTCAAAGGGCTAAAAAAGACTTTTAACTTTTTATAGCATAATGCAAGCCCCCTTTACAACTATTTTTTTTGACAAAATTAAATATATTTGATAAGATACAATCATTAAAATTTTAAATTATTTTTATTATGGCAATAATAAAATCAGCTAAAAAAGCTGCCAGGCAATCAGTTAAAAGAAAGGCTGTAAACCTTGTTTATAAAAACAATATAAAGAACCTCGTTAAAGAGGTCCGCAGTTTGATTTTGGTAAAAAAAACAGAACAAGCAAAAAATATGTTACCAAAATTATATAAAGCCTTTGACAAGGCTGCGAAGAAAGGGGTTATTAAAAAAAATACGGCTTCAAGAAAAAAATCCAGATTAACAAGGTTACTAGCAAAATCTATTGGTTAAATTTCTGAAACTAATAAATCCAGCGCTGTTTCCGGTTCTGCTTTTCCCGTTTTAATATCTAAATCTGCCTGGAATATTTTCTGGTAGATTTTTTTTAGGTCTTGCAGGGAAAATTGATTGCATAAATAATAATTTTTTTTAACCACAAAAGGATGAAGGTTGCTTTTTTTTACAATGGCCGAGTATGGGTTCTGCTGTTCTTGCAGTTCTTTTATTATTAAAAGATTTTTAAATTGGTAAGCTATCATTGAAATTAAATAAAAAATGTTGTCTCCCTGCTCTATGTGTTTATATAAAAAAGAAAGCGCCTGTTTTTTGTTTTTTAGCGCCAAGGCATCTATGGTTTTAAATATATCGTTTTCAATTTTGGGCCTTATTAATAAATCAATATCTTCTTTCTTTATGGGGCTGCCGGCCTTAAAATCGGCCAACTTTTTAATTTCATTTTTTATCTGCCAAAGATTGTTTCCAATATAATTCAAAATAATTCCCTCTATCCCAAAATCGGCCTTGGCGTTATTTTTTTTAAACTCGTTTTTAATCCAGTTTAAAAGGGCTATTCCTTTTAACAAATTAAACTCTTGGCATTTTGCTTCTTTTTTGAGCGCTTTAAATAATTTATTTCTTGCGTCAACTTTTTCTTCTTCAAAAACGACAATGATATCTTTTGTTTCTCTAAGTTTATTGATTTCTTTTAAAAAACCTTCCTGAAGGCCCTGGTTAGAAAAAATATTTTTTAAAACTATTAATTTTTTTTCTAAAAACATTGAAATAATTTTAAGGCTGTCTGTAAGGTCGTTAAAATTATCTTTTTCGGCGTCAATATAAATCAAATTTAGTCCTGATTTATGAATTTTTTTATAGTGTTCTACGATCTCATTTAATTTCTGGCGCGACCTATATGTATCTTCCCCGTACAAAAATATAATCATACCTATTTTTTCTATTAACTCAATTTTATTATACAAAATAAAAGTCCCTGCAACAATGATTGATGTTGCTATGGGGCATAATTTAAGTTGGGAGGACGTCGGAAGTTCCCCGAATTATAATTTTTGGCAATAGGGGCAGAAACAGGAACTTCTGCCGCCGATTTTAATCCGTTTTAACAAGGTTTTACAGCGGAAACATTTTTGGCCCTCTCTTTGATAGGCCTTTTTTTCTATATCAAAATTACCCTTCTTTCCTTCAATATTTCTATAATCGGCAAAGCTTTCGCCCCCCAGCTCTATGCCTTTTTTTAAAACTTTTTTAATTGCCGCGTAAAGAGACAACATTTCTTTGTTGTTTAATTTAGAAACGTCTTTTAGGGGATTAATTTTTGACCGCCACAAAGATTCGTCAGAATAAATATTGCCTATGCCAGCTATAATTTCTTGATTCATTAAAACCTGTTTTATCTTGCCTTTTTTGTTTTTAAAAATTTTTTTAAATTTTTCAAAAGTAAAATTTTTTTCTAAGGGTTCTGGTCCCAATTTTTTAAAATAATCTGAATTTAACAGCTCTTCTGTTTTCCATAATTCTATTTTAGCGAATTTTCTCATATCAGACAGGGCTAGCATGTTGTTATTGTCTAAAAAAAATATTAAATGCAAAAAACGGTTATATGGATCAGCTAGCGGACCGTTTTTTGGAGCCTGCCATTTACCTTCTCTTTTTTGCCATTTTCCATATAAAAGATGCCCTGTCATTTTTTGATGAACCAATAAAGAATATCCTTCTGATAAATTTATAATCACATTTTTTGCCCTGCGCCAGGCTCTGATTATTTTTTTTCCTTTAATTTCTTTTTTAAAATTTTCAAAGCTTTTTGGTTTTTTAACCAATCTTTTTGCATCTGTCCAAACATCAACAAAGGTCCTTTTAAGGACCTTTGAGTTTAAACCTTTTATTGTTGTTTCTACTTCGGGCAGTTCGGGCATATTTTTTTAAGAGATAGGAATGTCTTCACTGTTTTCTTTTTTATTTTTGTTCATACCTAACCTCTCTCTTAGCTGATAAAGTTCTGTTTTAAAGTCTATCGCCTCCTTCTCTTTATTTTTTACTTCTTCTCTAAGTTTTTCTGACTCATTCATTATTTTTTCAAGTTCTATTGTTCTGTTTTTAACTTTTTGGTCTAAAGAGTCAATTATTTCTTCTAGGTCTTGGGTTTTTGCCCTTACTTTTATGTCTACTGATTTTTCTGTTTTTTCTTCCTTAGAGTGGCTTTCTTCAAGCTCCTCTGCTATTTTATTAAAAATACGGGCTAGTTCTCCAAACTCGTCTTTGGTTTCTAAATAAACCCTTGTCGCCAAGTCTCCCTTGCTTAATTCTGTGGCTCTTTTTAATAATTTTTTTACGGGTGAAGAGAATTCCTGGCCTATGGCAAATCCAAATAAAAAAATAAAAACAGCAAGCAAAAAAACAACTATGTAAAAACTAAAATTAAATTTGTTAAATCCCAGGGCGATAAAAACAACTATGGTGAAAATGCCTATAATAATTATGGGCAGGGCTATTCTAAGGGTAATATTAGATATGTTCATATTATTATTTTTATTAAATTATTCATTGTCTATCTGGGGCAAGCGATTAATAAGGGTATTAAATTCTAATTTATTAAACAGGGCTCCGGCTTCTTTTTGGTTGAAGCCTCCAAATTTGCAACCCTCAAGCGAAAACCGAATATCAACATCTTTTTTTGTTTCTACTAGCTCTTTTGACAAATATGCTTTTTCTTTGTTGTTTAATAAAAGATCTTTTGTGCGAATTTTAATATTTGCCATGCCTTCGCTAATTTCTTTATAAAGATTTTCTATATTTCCAAACTTGTTAATCAGGTCTGCCGCTGTTTTTTTACCTATACCCAAAACACCAGGAATATTATCAGATTGGTCTCCGGTTAGAGCCTTAAAATCATTCATTTGTTCTGGCTCTACTCCAAATCTTTCTTTTACTTTTATTTTATCATAAATAATTGTGTCTTTAATTCCTTTTCCTAAAGTATAAACCTTTATTTCGTTATTTACCAGTTGCAAATTATCCAAGTCGCCAGACAAAATATAAATTTCTAAAGAATTGTCCTGTTTTTGGGCTGTGTCGCAAATTGTGGCGATTAGGTCGTCTGCTTCAAAGCCCTCTGTTGCAAAAACCGGAATTTTAAGCGCCTGTAAAACTTCTTTGGCAATTGGTATTTGAGAAATGATTCCTTGTGGAGTGGCCGGCCTCTGGGCTTTATATTCTTCAAATTTTTTATGCCTGAATGTTTTTGCCTTTGTATCAAAACAGGCAACAATGTAATCGGGTTTTAGGTCTTTTATTGCTTTAAATAATGTCAGTAAAAATCCATAAACTGCTCCGGTCTCCTGACCGGATTTTGTTGACAGGGGTGGCAGGGCATGGAAAGCCCTGTGCAACAACGCATTGGAATCAATTATAATTAACCTTTTTTTTTCTTCCATTTTTGTATTATATCACCTTAAAAAACCTTATCAAATTTGCCAGTTGTCAATTCGCGGGTTTTTTCGCTGATAAATTTAAATTTAATTATAATTGCGGATTTTGGCAGAATATTTTTAATTTTGTCCGGCCATTCTATTGCCACGATATTTTTTTTGTTTGAAATAATTTCTTTAAAGCCTAATTCTAAAATCTCTTTTGAATTTTTAATGCGATAACAATCAAAATGATAAAAATATTTAAATTTTGGAATTTGGGATTTGGGATTTGATTGGTCGTTGGGATTCGGGATTTGGAATTTTCTAAAAATTATAAATGTCGGGCTTAATATTTTTTCTTTTATTCCAAGCCCCTTGGCAAGGCCCTGTAAAAATGTTGTTTTTCCAGAACCTAAATCTCCCTGTAAACCTAAAACCACAGCTGTTTTTTTAGCTGCCCTTTTGTCCGCCAGCTGGCGGATTTTTTTTGCTTGTTTTTCCCCAAGCCTCTGTGTCTGGTCCGGGTTATTTGTAATATATTTTTCTTTTATGTTTATTATTAATTTTTGCACTTGATTTATTTTAAAAAATAATATAGTTTAAAATAATCTAAAAATTTTATGATAGAGGAATTAAACGAGGCGAAAAAAATTATTGGCGATGCTAAAAATATTTATATAATACCTTCGGAAATCAACATTCACGAAAGCGTTGCCTGCGCCTTGGCCCTTTTCTATACTTTAAAAGAATTTAATAAAAATGTAAACTTAATTATAAACGATATTCCAGAAAGACTTAAGTTTTTGATACCTTCTTTAGATTTTATATCTTTGCCAAAAAATTTTGTAATTTCAATACCCGGCGAAAAAGCCGATGTTTCCCAGATTTATTACGAGAAAAATAATGACGGCCTAAAAATACACCTATCTTTAAGCAGCGGCAATATAAAAAAAGATGACATCTCTTTTTATTTTTCTGAAGCAAGGCCGGATGTTATTATAGCGCTTGGAATTAAAGATTTTAGCTCGCACCTGATAAAAAGGCTCAATTTTTACGGATTTTTAATGGGGTCTCCTATTATAAATATTGATAATAACTATCTTTTGAGCGAAAATAATAAAAGGTTTGGCAGGGTCAACTTATTAAAAGACAGCTCTTTAGCAGAAACAATTATAGAATTGATAAGCTCCATAGACGCAACTTTAATAAAAAAAGAGGCGGCTGCCTGCCTGTTAGCCGCGCTTATGATTTTTTCTGAAAACTTTAAAAGTGAAAAAACAAGCCCCGCTATATTTGATATTGCCAGTTTTTTAATAAAAAAAGGGGCTGATCGCGGACAAATAACCAACGAACTTTATAAAACAAAATCTCCCTCAGAGATTAAATTTTTAACTCAAATTTTTAAAAACTTGAATACGGAAGACCTACCTGCGCAGGCAGGAAATAAAAAAATATCGTATGCTATTATAAATTCTGAAAACTTTCAAAATTTCGGAGAAGAAGAAGCAGATTTTGCGGTTAACTGCATAAAAACAAGCCCCCTTGCTCCTGACAACCTGCTGGTTTTATGGAAAAGCCACGAGTCGCTTCAAAGAGTTAATGGATTTTTTTATTCTGAAAGCAAGGAACTGTTTAATAATATTTTAAAAATTTATCAGGGGAATTTAAAAAATAATTGGATGTTTTTATCAATTGAAAATTCCGATCTTGAACAAGTTAAAAATAAAATAATAAACAGTTTATAATTTTATGGAAAAATTAAAAAAGTTATTAGGGTCTGTAACAATTTCAGAAGAGATTATTGGAGAAATAAAAAAAAATGTAAACAGCGTAAAGACTTTGGGGAAAAAAATTGAAGAATATACGGCCCAAAATATTACAGAACTTTTAGACGTTATTTTATTTGGGGCAATAACGCTTGACGCTTCTGATATTCATATAGAACCCCAAGAAGAAAGCGCCAGGTTAAGAATAAGATTAGATGGCATACTGCAAGATGTCATTTTTTTTGACTATAAAATATACAAGGGGCTGATTTCAAGGCTTAAACTGTTGTCAAAACTTAAGCTTAATATCACAGACAGACCCCAGGACGGCAGATTTACAATAGAAATAAAAGATTCTTTAATTGAAATAAGAAGCTCCAGTCTGCCCGCCGAATACGGAGAATCAATTGTCATGAGAATTTTAAATCCTAAAAGTTTAATGAGTATAGATGAATTGGGCCTTCGCGAAGATTTATATAAAATTTTTGAAAAAGAAATATTAAAGCCAAATGGAATGATAATAGTTACGGGGCCCACGGGGTCGGGCAAAACAACCACCCTATACGCTTTTTTAAAAAAAATCCAAAACCCGGAAATTAAAATTATTACAATTGAAGACCCGATTGAATATCATTTAAACGGGGTTTCGCAAACGCAAGTCGCCCCGGAAAAAGGATATGATTTTTCAGATGGCCTAAGGTCAATTGTAAGGCAAGACCCCGATGTAATATTAGTTGGTGAAATCAGAGACATGGAAACTGCTAAAATATCTCTGCAATCAGCCCTGACGGGACACCTGGTGTTATCAACTCTGCACACCAACGACGCGGCCGGCGCAATTCCAAGGTTGGTAGACCTGGGAGTTGACGTGTCTTCAATCGCCCCTGCTTTAAAAATGGCTGTTGCTCAAAGATTAGTAAGAAGAGTTTGTAAAAAATGCTCTGTTTTATCAAGTCCCTCACAAGAAGAATTATTGGAAATTAAAAAAGGACTAAAAAATCTTCCTTCTTTTATTAAAATACCAAATTTTGATAAAATAAAAATTTCGCGAATAAACAAGGGGGGATGCGAGTTTTGCAATTTTACGGGATATAGGGGAAGAATGGGTTTGTTTGAGGCCTTTTTAGTAGACGTTGAAATGGAAAAATTTATTTTAAACAACCCGCCAGTTTCTTCTATAAGAGAATTGGCTGTAAAAAAGGGCATGATAACAATGTATCAAGCCGGTTTAATTGATGTTGTTTTGGGAAGCACAACAATAGAAGAGCTAAGAAGGGTTGTGGAAATAGACGCAGAAACAGAAGAAAACGACAAAATCTAAAAAGCGGCTCTGAAGTTGGAGGCATTTTTATGTCTGGGACATAAGCAAAGATTTGTCTGAGGAATAATCGAGCCGGAGCAAGATTACCCAAAACTAAGACAAATCCAATATAGGCCTCCAACTTCAAAGCCGCTTAATTTTTTAATATAATTTACATTATATCATTTTGAATTATTTATGTCAAGAGTTTTAACAGAAAAACCAGATAAAGATAATGAAGTCCTGGATTCGGCCCTAAGGCCGAAGTTTTGGCAAGATTATGTTGGGCAGGAAAAAACCAAAGAAAACATAAGGATAATCATTACAGCCGCCAGGCAAAGAGGCCAATCTCCAGACCATTTGTTGTTTTATGGAAACTCGGGTCTGGGAAAAACCACGCTGGCTTATTTAGTAGCCAAAGAAATGAAGCGGGAAATCAGAATAACCTCTGGTCCGGCCATTGAAAGAGCCGGCGATCTGGCCGCTATTTTAACAAATTTATCCGAGGGAGATGTTTTATTTATTGACGAATGCCATCGTATAAATAAAACAGTGGAAGAATATATATATCCTGCTATGGAAGATTATAAGCTGAATTTGATTTTAGGCAAGGGGCCCATGGCAAGAACAATGGAATTAAAATTGCCCAGGTTTACGCTTATTGGAGCTACCACAAGGCCGGGGCTCTTATCTAGTCCTTTAAGAAACCGCTTTGGAGCCACTTTTCAGCTCAATTTTTATAAATTAGATGATATTGAAAAAATAGTTGAAAAATCGGCAAAAATATTAAATATCCCAATAGAAGAAGAAGCTATAAAAATTATTGCTAAATGTTCAAGATTCACTCCCCGCGTGGCAAACCGGCTGTTAAAAAGGGCCCGGGATTTTGCAGAAGTAGAGGGAAGGGGAATAATCACAAAAGACCTTTCTTTGCACGCTTTAAAATTTTTAGACGTTGATGAAATGGGGCTGGAATCGGGAGATAAAAAAATTTTAAAGGCGCTGATTGAAAAATTCAACGGCGGCCCGGTTGGATTACAGTCTTTATCTGCGGCCAGTATGGAAGAGGAAGACACTATTTTAGATATTTATGAACCCTATTTAATGCAAATGGGATTTATTGAAAGAACCCCCAAGGGCAGAATAGCAACCGACCTTGCTTATAAACATTTAGAAATAAAACCAAAAGAAAAACAAAACACCCTTATATAAAAACTTCTGACTGCGCCGATTTTTTTTATGAAAAAAAATTTAATAAAAGTTTAAATAAAACTTATACAATACGAAAAAATTTGGAAAAAAGTTTTAAATACGGACGGGTAAATAAAAGGGGGTTAATTATTAATAAAAATCAAAATTAAAAAATATGATAAATCCGGAAATGGGCCCGCAAGATCCCGAAGAAGAAAAGAAGGAATTTAAACCGGTAATCCCACGGGGTTGGACTTTTTTAAAACATGGAACAAATCTTCTAGGTTGGGGAGAAATAAATCCATATACCTCAGATGAAATAGAATTAGAGAAACACATGTCAACTGTTTCTAGGGAACAAGCAGAATTTGATAGTCGGGGAAAAAAATATGATACTGCAAGAACTTACGGTATGGTTAAAAAACCGGAAGGAATGAACGAAGAAGAATTTACCCAAAAAAACAAACCCTTTAAAATAAGAATTATGTTTTATCGGGATCATGCGCGACATATATATAATCCAGAATATAAAAGGGGATTAAATAAAGAAACAATGGATAAAATTAACAAATATTATTATAATAATATTCAACAAGGAAGGCACCCATTAGTACCTAAAAAAGAAATTTTAATTAAGCTGGGGCAGACCAAGGAAGAAGATAGAGATGTTTTTTACTTTGTGCCAGAAAGTGTGTCTGAGGTGTATTTAAAAGAGGCAAATATAGAAACAGAAGAGCAAAAATAAAATTATTTTTTTAAAAAATATATGCCGGAAAAAGAGCCATATTTTGAAGAAGAAGTTTCTAAAAAATCTCCTGACAGGAAAGAGCTAACCCTTGAAAAAGAAATTTCATCAAGGGATGGGCAAGAAATAAAAGAATTAAGCCCGGAATTCGTGAAAGAGGTTGAAAAATCAAAACTTGAAATTGACGATAAGGTCAATCTTCTTTTAACTGCCGCTGGCTTAAAGCCGGCTTCAGAAATAGGTCTTTTTATAAAAGAAGAGAATATTGAAAAATTTTCTACGCAAAGAATGTCTGAAGAAGAAGTAAAACAAGCAATATCTGCAATTGAAAAATCAGGCATACCCTTTAAGCTGGGGGAAAGGAAAATTGATGAATATGAATACGAAGAAATGGAGACGCCGGGAAAATTTACGGGCAAAAAAGGCAGGCGAAAAATAGAATGCATATCTGTTTTAGTGGGTCGTAATGAAGAAGATTTGTTTAAATTAGAGAGTGTGTTACGGGAAGCAAAAAAATCTGGAAAGACGGATCCCGAAAAATTTGGTTTAGCGCTCGGTTTTCCGCCAACTGCGGTTGAGGCCTTTGTTGGAAAAAAAGAATCAATAAATGTGGTGGACTCGCCCAGAGAGATTTGGGAAAGCGACGCCGCATTTTTTTCTACGCCAACCCTGTCAAAAGACAACTGGCAAGAAGAACTAAAACAAGGCCAAGCTCGGGCTGATTTTATAAAATCAGCAAGCCCTGCTATTTATGAGAAAATGGTTAAGGTTGTTAAAAGAAGCTATTTAGAAGAAATAACTAAAAAGAAAATTGAAATGGAGTCTGACGCTTTGGGTTATCCAATTGAAGCTGGAATAAAGGAAATTGTGATAGCTTTAAATGCGATTGGCTTAAATACTACTGGCTCTTGCGAAGGCCATACAGATTGGGGAAGAATAACGCCGTGGGTGGATATTGCGGCCCCCAATGAGCCAAAAGAAAGATTTGTCGGCCAAAAAAAATTTGAACAAAAAATTTATGAAGAAAACGGGGTTCATCAAGGTTTATTAGAAAGACAAGATAATTGCTGGAAAGAATTTCAAAAAGAAGCAAAAATAAGAAACATTAAAGCAGATGACGTTGAAAAAAGAAAAGAGCTCGCTTTTGAAGTGGGGGAAAAATATAAAATTTCCCTGGAAGATGAGAAAAAAATAAAAGACGCTGAGGCAAAGGTATCAAAAAAAATTGATTCTGCGGTTAAAAAAAGAGCTTTAAAAACAGAAACACCCGAGTTTAAAAAATGGGAAAAAGAAAATAGGATCCTCGCAAAAAAGGTTAAAAAACTAATTAAAGAATTTAATGCGGGAAAAGCAGAACTATCTGACCCTAATTCGCGCCTGCGAATAGATGTCGGCGCGTTTGGCGACTGTGTAGTTTATAATGGAAAAAAAGATTGTTTTACCGTAGACAAAAAAAGAACAAAAAAAGAAAAAGAAGAGCTGGCAGAAAGGATTTCTCAATATAGAAAAGAGTTTCAAGAGTTCGCAAAATTCCTCAGAGAAGTTTATTATTAAAAATAAAAGCCGTTTTAATAACGGCTTTTTAGTTATACAATAAATAATATGCAGTATTATATTAAAAAAATTGTTATTTTTTTATTTTTTGGCTGTTTTTTGGCTGACGGTGTTTTGACGGCTAACAAGGCGGAAATTAATACGGCGTCGCTGGAAGAATTAGATAGAATAACGGGGATAGGGCCGGCGTTGGCGCAAAAGATAATAGACGCAAGACCTTTTTCTTCAATTGATGATTTAATAAGAGTAAGCGGCATAGGCGAAAAAACTTTGCAAAAAATTAAAGACCAGGGATTGGCATATGTTGCGGGTAAAACAGCCGCCACAGAGCCGATAACAGCGATAAACGAGCCAACAAAAGAAGCTCCAACAGAGTCGGCGGAGTCCCGGACTCCAGTGGCTTATCCGGTGGGGATAATTTTAAACGAAATTCTGCCTTCTCCGGAGGGCGCAGACGAAACAGAAGAATGGATTGAGGTTTTTAATCAAAATAGTTTTGAGATTGATTTGTTTAATTGGAAAATTAAAGATGTTAGCGGGGCTGTAAAAACTTATATTTTTCCCGAAAACAAAAAAATAGCCGGCCAGGGATATTTGATTTTAAAAAGGCCAGAAACAAAAATTACCCTAAATAATACCGAAGACGGCTTGGTTTTTTTAAATCCAAATCAAAAAACTATTGATTCTTTGTCTTATGACGCGGCTCCCAGGGGTCAATCTTACAATAAAACAAATTTCGGCTGGACGTGGAGCGATTTTTTAACCCCGGGATCGTTAAATAATATTTCTGAAAACAAACAAAACAACAATAAAGCCGCAGCAGTATCTGAAGGCTTGCCCAATTCAAAAAAATCTGATATTAGTAAAGAAATTAATAAAAATTTTGGAACGGCAAATATTAGCGGTAATAGGGCAAATCCTTGGTTCTTATTTTTAACAGCGCTAATAATAACAACGGCTTCTGCTGCAATAATTTTAATATTAAAAATAAGGTTTAAAAAAACCTAATACCTAATATGTCAGGACATTCTCATGCAAAAACAGTAATGGCCACAAAAATGGCTAACGCCGCCAAAAAGGGCAAGGTTTTCTCCAAGTTTGGCCGGCTAATCACTATTGCGGCAAAAGAAGGCGGCTCAGACCCTCTATCTAATTCTAAATTAAGAATGTCAATAGACCAGGCAAGGCAATTTAATATGCCCAAAGAAAATATTGAAAGGGCTATAAAAAAGGGCACAGGAGAGCTGGCTGGTGAAAATTTAGAGGAAGTTTCTTTTGAGGGACTTGGACCCGGCGGCATTACTTTTATAATTGAAGGAATTACAGACAACAAAAACAGAACTCTTGGCGAAATAAAAACGATTTTAAATCAAAACAACGGAAAATTGGCCGGAGAGGGCGCTGTGCGCTGGATGTTTAGCAGAAGGGGGGTTATAACAATAGAGACTGAAAATCAAACGTCAAATATAAAAAAAGAAGAGTTAGAGATGGCGGTTATTGAGGCGGGAGCCGAAGATGTTTATTTAAGCGACAACGCGTTTTTGGTTTATACAAAACCAGAAGAATTAGAAAAAGTTAAAAAAACCCTGGAAGAAAAACAAATAAAAATTAATTCTTCTTCTTTGGATTGGGTTGCCAAAGAAGAAGTTGAGTTGCAAGAAAAAGAAAAAGAGCAGGCGCAAAAACTTTTTGAAGCCCTAGATGAAAACGACGCAGTTAACAACATATACTTTAATTTAAAAAACTAAAACTTTATCACTTGTTATTCCCGCGAAAGCGGGAATCCAGCACAAAAAATCAGCGCCACTCCGCTGATTTTTTATTTAATTATTCTCTGCTGATTTTTTAAGGCAGTTAATTATTTTCTGCCAATTTTCGAAGGTAATAATTTTTTTTGTTAATTCTTCAGCTTCTTTTAAATTTTGAGGAATATCAATGCCTATTTTTGATAATATTATCTCAATCTTCGCGGTTGCTCTTTTAACAAGTTCTTTTTGATCCGCCTGAAATACTGCAGCCAAACCCCCTGTGTCTGCTTGAACTGACTGTAAATCAAACATTGCTATTTTTTCTATGTCTCCTGATCTTTTATAAGCCACTTCCATGCTATCTGCCCTTTCATCCTTCGCATCTTCTTTTGTTTCTACAAACGCGTAATTAGGAGACAGGGGTCTGTGACGGGCATCCTCAACCAAGGACTCAAACCTCGTTTCTTCTGAAGATTTTATTTTTTTTGGTTCATCGAGATTAAAATTTGGCTCTCCTGGTTCTTTTGACATAAATTTTAAAAATTTAAAATTTATCAATTTAAAATTAAAAATTAGGATAATAATTTATTATCTTATATAATACCCTCCCCGCGGGCGATTTGTAAATGGTTGTCTAAAAAAATGCAAAGGGATTTTAGACTTTATTTATGCTATAATTATATATATGACCGTAAAAAGAGTTAAAAAATATTCCGAAGAATGGAGAAAAAAGGTGAGCAAGGGTTGGTTTAAAAAGGGAACTCTTTCTAAAAACAAGGGGCTACATTTAAGCGAAAATACAAAAAGAAAAATTAGCGAAGCGAACAAGGGCAGACCAAGCCCTAAAAAAGGTAAAAAAATGCCCGAAGAACAAAGGTTAAAAATGATTGGAACTCTAAAGGGGGTGCATAGGTCGCCAAAAACAGAATTTAAAAGAGGACAAGGAGCGGGCGATAAAAATAACGCTAGAAAACCTGGTGTAGGAGAAAAAATCAGTAAAGCTAAAAAAGGAAAACCACACTTAAATCAAAGGAGAGAAAATCATCCAAGGTGGAACGGCGATGAAGCCCTAGAACACGAAAGAGTTAGAAAACGTATTGAATATAAAATTTGGAGAGAAATAATTTTTTCGAGAGATAATTGGACATGCCAAAAATGTAAAAATAAAGGTGGAGAATTAAATGTGCATCATATTTTTAATTTTGCTGATTTTTTAGATTTACGCATATCAATCGATAATGGTATAACCTTATGCAGAAATTGCCATAAAAAATTCCACAGGATGTTCGGTGTAAAAAATAACACAAGAAAAAAACTCATAAAATTTTTAAGTATATGATTATCATAGGAATAGATCCAGGGGTTGCCACGATAGGATATGCTATTATTAGAAAAAATAAAAACCGCGCGTTAGAGGTTGTTGATTTTGGATGTATAATAACTGACAAGTTTTCAACGGCCGGAGAAAGGTTAAAAAAAATATATAAAGAAACCGCAAAATTGATAGAAAAATATAAGCCGGATATAATGTCTATTGAAAGCGTATTCTTTTTTAAAAATTTAAAAACCGTGATGCCGGTGAGCCAGGCAAAAGGAGTTTTATTGCTGGTCGCCGCAGAAAAAAAACTGCTAACGTGCGAGTTTACCCCCCTTCAAATGAAAATGGCCGTAGCGGGATATGGCCGAGCGAAAAAAAAACAGGTACAAGAAATGATAAAAAAAACAGTTGACATAAGCGAGTTTGATCTTAAAAAAAATAACAGAAAAAAAGACGATGCTTTTGATGCTTTGGGTGTAGCAATTTGCGCCTCGTTAAATCGTTAAGGCTAAGGGTGTTAATAAGTGAAGGGTTGACCCCGTTAGAAATATTTTACTAAATAATTTTAATAAAAATTATTTAATTGTTGCGTCTAATTATTATAATCTTCGGATATAGATTTTTTATGTTTAAAAAGTTATTCACAAGACATATTTCTAACGGGGTTGACAATAATTTATGAAAAAATATAATAGGGACAAGGGATAAAAAATTAAGGTCGATTATTAAATAAAACTTATTTTTTTAATAAATTAATTTTTTCTTTTTTATTAAAAAAATATGTTTAAAAATAAAACATGGAAGAGGAATTTTTAACCAGACTAATTAACCAAGATGACCTAGATGAAGACATTGATCTTGGCGACGAAGAAGAAACAGAAGAAGAACCGGACGAAGAAGAAACAGGCGACGTTGACGGCGACGAAGAAGAAACAGAAGAAGAATAAAAACAAAAAAAACAAGGCCATAAAATGGCTTTGTTTTTTATTGATTTTTTGCAAAAAAAGCATATAATTAAAAAGATGAACTGGAAAAAATTTATATTTTCTGTAATAAAATACCTGTCTTTTTTGTTTTTATTTTCTTGCGCCCTTGTTGTGCTTTTGTTTTTTTATTACACCTATAATCTGCCCAGGCCGGAAAAATTTACTGAAAACTCTTTTATACAATCAACTAAAATTTATGACAGAACCGGCAAGGTGCTTTTATATGATATTTATGGAGAAGAAAAAAGAGAAATTGTCCCTTTTAATAAAATCTCAAACGACATCAAAAACGCCATAATATCTTCTGAAGACGCCAGATTTTACGATCATTTTGGCATAGACCCGGAGGGAATAATAAGGGCTATTTTGGTTGATTTAAAATTGCAATCAACCAGCCAGGGGGGGTCAACAATAACCCAACAGCTCATCCGTTCTGTTTATTTGACAAGAAAAAAAACTTTGGCCAGAAAAATTAGAGAGGCTGTTTTGAGCATAGAAATAGAAAGAAGATACTCTAAAGACCAGATTTTTGAATGGTATTTAAATAAAATTCCTTTTGGAGAAAATAATTATGGGGTTCAGGCGGCCAGTCAAACCTATTTTAACAAGCCGGCCTCTGGTGTTTCTTTGGCTGAGGCCGCCATATTGGCTGCGATAATTCCAGCCCCAAGCTATTATTCTCCTTATGGACAGCATAAAAACGAATTGTTACAAAAAAAGGATAATATTTTAGAAAGAATGCAGGATTTGGGATATATCAATAACGAACAATTAAACTTTGCAAAAAATGAAAAAATAAATTTTTCCGGCATTACCCGCCCCATAAAAGCTCCCCATTTTGTAATGTATATTAAAAAATATTTAGAAGATAAATATGAAGAAAGTTTTTTAAAAGAAAAAGGACTGAGGGTTTACACCACCATAGATTGGGATTTGCAAAGTTTTGTAGAAAAAACCATAGAAGAGGCCGATGAAAACAATAAACAGTTTAATGCTAATAATGCGGCCTGTGTTGTTATTAATCCCAAAAACGGTGAAATTTTATCTTTGGTTGGCTCTAAAAATTATTTTCAGGAATCTTATCCTTTGGGGTGTGATGAAGAAATTAAAGCAGATTGTTTATTTGAACCTAAATTTGACGTGGCCACAATGGGTAATCGCCAACCTGGGTCATCTTTTAAACCATTTGTTTATGCCGCTGCTTTTAAAAAGGGATTTGCGCCGGAAACCGTTTTATGGGATGTTAAAACAGAATTTAATCCCTATTGTAATCCCGATGGCAACCAGGAGGTTGATAGATATGGGTTGCGGTGTTATAGCCCTCAAAACTATGATCAAAATTATCGCGGTAAAGTAACTTTGCGCCAATCGTTAGCCGGATCTTTAAATTTGCCTTCTGTAAAAATTTTATACCTTGCGGGAATGGAAAATTCTCTTCAGGTTGCAAAAGATTTTGGAATAACAACATTAAATGATCCAGATAGATACGGATTGTCTTTGGTGTTGGGCGGAGGTGAAATAAACCTGCTGGAACTTACCTCTGCGTATGGTGTTTTTGCCACAGAGGGCGTAGGGGCGCCCATTGTCAGTATTTTAAAAATAGAAGACAGTGAAGGAAATATTATTGAAGAAAATAAAAAAGAGCCAACCAAGGTTTTAAACACAGAAACGGCAAGGGAAATAAATAGTGTTTTGTCTGATAATAACGCAAGAACTCCTATTTTTGGACCAAGCTCTGCCCTTTATTTTAACAACTACCAAGTTGCCGCAAAAACCGGAACCACTCAAAGCTTTAAAGATGCATGGACTTTTGGATATACTCCATTTATTACAATAGGTGTTTGGGTGGGAAACAATAATAATTCTCCTATAAATAAAAAAACAGGGGTTGGATTAGCCGCCCCTATTTGGAGAAAAATTATGGAAAAAACACTATCTTCTTATCCTGTAGAAAATTTTACGCCTCCGGGTATAAAAAAAAATACAAATCCAGTTTTATCGGGACAATTACAGCCAGACGACCATAATACTATACTATATTATATTAATAAAGAAGATCCTCTGGGCCCCCTGCAAAAAACACCCTCTCAAGACCCGCAATATGCTTTATGGCAAATCGGAATAAATAATTGGCTTTTGCGACATCAAGAACAACAATTAGAATTAGAATAAAAAAACTATCTGATAAAATTAGATAGTTTTTTGTTTGTTTTTTGGTTTTTATGTTGATTTAATTGGCATTATTACATAAATATAACTTACATCTCCTACTGGTTTTAACACGCATGGTCCCTCTTCTTTACTTATTTCAAAAATTACTTCTGAACTTTTTATATTTAAAAGACCATCTATTAAAAATTTATAATTAAATGAAACAGTTATAGAATCTCCTTCTATTTTTGCTGGCATAACAGATTGGCTTTGTCCAATTTCTGGATTTTGAGAAAATATCTCAACTTCTTTGTTTTGCTGGTTAATTGTAATTTTTACTTCGTTAATTTTACCAGAAAATAAAGAAGCTGTTTTAATTTGATTTAAAAATTCATCTCTTTTAAGGATAGTGCTTGTTTTAAATTTTTTAGGGATAATTTCTTCATAATTAGGATATTCTCCATCTATTAACCTAGATGTAATTTGAACTTGTGGATGTGTCGCCTCTTTCATGGGAAATTCAAACATTGTCTGGTGGGGAGAAAAATATATTTTAAGAATACCTTCTTTTTCTGATAAAATATTTATTATTTCTTTAGCTGGTTTTTGGGGAAGTATAAATGACCTATCTTTTTTAACTGGTGAATTGAGGATAATATTTTTTTCGGCGAGCCGAAAACTGTCGGTTGATGCTATTTTTATTAAATTTTTAGAAAAAACAAAATAAATACCAGAAATTTCCGGCCTTGTTTGAGAAATAGAAGCGATATCAACAACCTGTGAAATACCATAACAAAATTTTTTATTATCAACTTCTAAATATTCTAAATTATTGAATTCTGGTATTATTGGGAACTCTTCTGGGTTATGTCCTTGTATTTGATTTTTTAAATTTTTACACTCGATATATAGGCTTTGTTTTTTTTCTTCCAATAAAATTTTTTCATCTGGCAATAAAGAAATAAAGCTGGAAAAAAACTTAGCGGGGACTGCTATTTTTCCTTTTTTTATAATTTTTGTTAAAATCCATAATTTAATTGCTGTTTCTAAATCGGTTGAGGTTAGACTTAAAAAATTATCTTCAGCCTCTATTAAAACATTATCCAAAATTGGAAGGGATAAATTTTTTCCAACCATTCTTTCTGATATATTTAGGCCGTTTTTAAGATTTTCTTTTAAAATTTCAACTTTCATTTTTTTAATAATATTAATTAATTTAATTAAATAATTTAATTGTTGTTAGCGGGTGTTTATTTTTTTTAATATTAAGCGTAAAAAATATTTTTTAGTCTTAATTTTATTGTGTAAATACTGTGTAATAATTATAGTAATAAATTGTAAAATATTTTATTATAAATTTTGTTTTTAAAATTTTCACAATAATTACTATTTTTTTACCACGACTTATCCACTATAAATCCTCTGTTTTATTAAATTTAATTCTTCTGTCATTTTATTATTTTCTTCGTTTTCTTGCAGTATTTTTTTATAAGCGTAAATTGCTGTTGTATGATCTTTTCCTCCAAATTTTCTAGCAATAGAAGGGAAAGAATATTTTAATTCTTTTCTTAATAAAAACATGGCAATTTGCCTGGGTTTTACAATTTCTCTTCTTCTTGTTGTGTCATAAAGGTTTTTTTCTTCTAAATTATAAAACCTTGCCACAGTTTCTATTATTTTTTTATAATTAACAATATTAAAAGGAGAAAAAACAAAACCTTTTAAAAGTTTTTTTGAAATTTCTATGTCTGGAGGATTGTTATTAATTTTATAATATATTAATAACTTATTTAAAGCTCCCTCAAGCTCTCTTATATTTTTTTTAACATTTACCGCAATATATTCTAAAATTTCCTCTGGCAACCCGACATTTTTTTCTTGAAGTTTAGATTTTAAAATAACAAGCCTTGTTTCGTAGTCTGGCAAACTAATATCAGAAATCATCCCCCCCTCAAACCTAGACCTCAACCTTTCTTCTAATTCCGGAATGGCGTTTGGGGGTCTATCAGAAGAAAGAATTATTTGCTTGTTTTTTTCATATAAAGAATTAAAAGCATGAAAAAACTCCTCTTGGGTTTTGGTTTTTCCTGCTAAAAACTGGATATCATCAATAATTAAAACATCAATTAAAGAAAGGCTTGTTTTAAAATTTTCTATATTATTGCTTCTAATAGCAGAAACAATTCCGGACACAAATTTTTCAGAAGAAATATATTTAACCTTTTTCTTTTTAAAATTATCGCTTATTTTATTTCCAATTGACTGAATAAGGTGGGTTTTTCCCAAGCCGACTCCGCCATATATAAATAAAGGATTATAAGTAAATCCGGGGTTTTCTGAAACAGCTAGCGCTGCCGCATGCGACAGCTCATTAAAAGACCCGACAATAAAATTATCAAAAGTATAGCGAGGATTAAGATTGGTTTCTTTATTTATTTTAAATTCATCAAATTTTAACTGCTCTGTTTCTATTTTTTCATTCTCTTGAAAATTTTTTAGTTGGCCTTTTTCTAAAGATTGGGGCTTTATTACAAAATTTAAATCTTTTATTGTGCAATCCAGTTCGTGAAGTGTTTTTAAAAGAAGTTTATTATATTTGTTGCTTAGCCACTCTTTAGAAAAAGCGTTTGGAACAGCAATTGTTATTTTTTCTGATTCTTTTGAGATAATTTCGGTATTTTGAAACCACGTGGCAAAATTTGCCTTAGAAATATGAAATTGCATCTGGGCTAAAACTGATTGCCAAAGTTCATTATTGTTCATATTCTTAAAAAAATTATTTTTTTATTATATTACCTTGAATTACGAAATGACCTTCAATTATTTTATTTTGGTTTTGGCTGCAAACTTGCTATAACTCGTCGGCGTATCCTATGGATACGCCTCCTCGTTCTATCAAATTTTCGCTTCAAAACCAAAATAAAATAATTCGGAAGGCATTTCACAACTCAAGGTATAATACTATATTTTTCTCTTTATTTTAATATTTGTCAAACTAAAAGCAAATGTAAGCGCATGTTTAGAAGTTGTGGATAAGCTGTGTTTTCTGTTTTTATTCAAACGCACAATAAAAAAAATAAAATTTTAACCTTAAAACCCAAAATTAATTTTAAATTTTAAATTTGACCGCAGTTAAATTATATACTATACTGATTATATTAAACCTGTTGCGCAATAAGGATTTATGCTGCAATTTGCAATTTTGGCTACAAATTTGTAAAAACTCGTCGGCTTATACCCCGTATAAACCTCCTCGTTTTTCTAAATTTTCGCTCAAAATTGCTTTATTTCGCTTATAATCTTATTACGCAACAAGTTTATTATACTAATTAAAACTATTTATACAATATATGAGTTTTACATATAATCCAAAAAAGAAAAAAAGGATAAAAACACACGGTTTTTTAAAAAGAAAACAAACAAAAACAGGCAGACAGGTTATTCAAAAAAGAAGGCAAAAAGGAAGAAAAAAACTAACCGTATAAACAAACTGCATGTTATCTGCAAAAAACAGACTAAGGAAAAAAAAAGATTTTAAAGCGATTTTTTCCGCTCAAGGCGGAAAAAACAATAAATCTTTTAAAGAAGGTTTTTTAATTTTAAAAATAGCAGAGAATAATACAAAAGAGAACCGCTTTGGTTTTATAGTAAGCCAAAAAGTTTCAAAAAAAGCGGTTATAAGAAATAAAATTAAAAGAAAATTAAGAGAAATTATAAGGTTAAAAATAAAAAACAGCCAGCTATTGAGCGGGAAAGATATAATATTAATTTCTCTGCCAGGAATAGAAAAAATCAGTTTTTTTGAAATAGAAAAACTGGCAGAAAAAATTTTTAAAAAAGCCGGATTAATATAATTAAAATTTAAATTGACATTATTAAAATGTTTGAAATTTTGGTAAGTTTTTTTGAAATCTTCTTATATTATCCCTTATTCAATTTTTTAATTTTGCTTTATAATTACTTGCCCGGGCATGATTTTGGTTTGGCGGTTATACTTTTAACCCTAATAATTAGGCTGGTTATTTATCCGATTTCTGTAAAATCCCTTAATTCCCAAAGGGCCATTCAAAAACTTCAGCCAAAAATCCAGGAAATACAAAAAAAATATAAAAATAACAAAGAACAACTTACAAAAGAAACACTGGAACTTTACCGCAAAGAAAAAATAAATCCTTTTTCAGGATTGTTTTTGGCAATAATACAACTGCCAATTTTAATTGCTTTATATACGGTTTTTTGGAAAGGGCTGAACCAAGAAGAGCTTTCTGTTTTATATAAATTTGTTTTAAATCCCGGCCAAATAAACCCAATTTTTTTAAACTTAATAGATCTGTCTAAGCCAAATTTTATTTTTGCTGTTTTAGCAGGAGTTTTGCAGTTTTTTCAGACAAAAATGTTAATGCCCCAAAAAAGCATTGGCGAAAGAAAAGAGCCGGATTTTTCGCAGGCAATGCAAAAACAGATGCTTTATATTTTTCCCATAATTACAGTAATAATACTTTTAAACCTGCCCTCTGCTATAGGGCTTTATTGGATAGTAAGCGGAATTTTTTCCATAATTCAGCAGTATTTTATTATTAAAAAAGGAAAACCCGAGGGAGGGATTGAAAATTAAAATGCTTAACCAAGAAGATATAGAAAATATAAAAAAAATAACGAAAGAATTTTTTGAAAAAATGACATTTTTAACATGCGACGTTAGGGTTGATTTAATTTGCGATGATAAAAGTATTTTTGAAAAAAAAGAAGAAAACAAAACAATCCCCAACGCAGTGGAACTAAACATAAAAACAGAAGAGCCCCAGATTTTAATAGGAGAAAAAGGGCAGACTCTTTTTGAAATTCAACGCCTTTTAAAGATAATTTTAAATAAAAAATTACAGAAAATTTTTTATTTAAATTTTGACATAAACGACTACAAAAAAAAGAAAATAGAATACCTAAAAGACATAGCCAATGATTTAGCCAACGAGGTTTGCCTAATAAAAGAAGAAAGATATCTTTTTCCTATGCCAGCCTATGAAAGAAGGGTTATTCACACAGAATTAATAAAAAGACAAGACGTTTTAACAGAAAGCCAGGGAGACGGCGAAAACAGGCGCGTGGTTATTAAACCCCGTTAAAAAAAGTGCGACATCCGATGTCGCACTTTTTTATTTTTTGGGAGGTTTTTCAATTGGAATCAAAGCTACCCAGTTTGGGGTTTTGTATAGTTTGTTGTTTTTTATGTCTTCCCATCTTATTTGCTGGGGACCTGTATTATTTATATCTTCTGGGGTGGGAAAGGCCTGGCAGAAAGACCAAGGACCGGCAGGTTTGTCTTTTGGGTCAAAATATATAAATAAAACAATATAATATCCGTTTATTTTTATAGAGCCGATATTGTCTCCGGCCAATGCTGGGCATTGTGTTTGGGCGCAGAATTTTCCGTCTATTATAACACAAGTAGGGCAAAGGGTTTTGCTCCACAGAACACAGTCTTGTTCTTTTTTGGGCACAGTACAACTGCCGCCCGATTGGCCCGTAAAACTCAATTCGTTGAGGTTACCTTTATATATTCCTTTATACTTTCCGGTTATTGGGTCCCAAAAATCAGAAGCGTCAATAGTAAGATATCCGCCATTTTCATTAGAATCAGCGTTTCTGTAAAAAACCACATCACCAACGGCTGTCGGGCTATATCTATCAATAGAAGCCGAAGAAGCAAATGGTTCAATGTTGCCATTGGGGCTTTGGCCTTGACACGCTGCGCCAGGGTCGGCAGCTGGGTCAACATAAAAGCATTTTCCTCTAAACTTGGGGTCTTCGTATAAAATAGAAACAAAATAAACCCCCTGGGCTCCTCCTTGGATAATTTTTGCTGACTGAATTTTATTGCTTAATTCCCCTCCAAGTATGGGTAAACTGCCGGTCATCAGATCTGGATCGGGGGCCGGGCAGTTTGGAAGTTTATAAAAAAGAACTCCTGGCTGGGGCGGTAGGGGCGGGAAATCTGGCGCTTTTGAAAGTTTTGTTACCTTAAAAATAGTTAAAGCAGGATTAATGGTTGTTATTATTATATAAAGAGTTAATAATATAATTAAACCAGAGATCGCTCCCCAAATCATATCTTTTGCCCTATTAACTCCTCCTCCTAATATTTTACCAGTGATTTTATCGAGGGTACCAGGAGAAATTGGTGAAAGAAAATAAATAATCCCAGCCGTAACCAATGTCATAATAACCGCAAGAAAACCGGCAAACATTGAAAAATCAAAAACATATTTTAAGTATTCGGGCACAGTGGTTTGGGTCGTAACTGTTTCTCCGGTCTTTAAAACAGGATAATTTATTTCCAAGTCAGCAAAAACACTACCTTGGGGCAGGCATAAATAAACAACAGAAAAGAATATAAAAAATAAAAATAATTTTTTAGACACAATTTAAATTTTTTAATTTTAAATAATTAAATAAAGCTACCTCAATCTTACAGTCAGCGGTATTATTTCCATATAATAAGCGGATTTGCTTCCAATATAATCCGAGTTTATTTCCGGAGTGCCCCTTTCTACAGAAAACCCCTGGGGCCGGTTTTTATAAACCTCTTGCAGTCTTGAAGAAATAGGAAAAACCTGGGCATCATTATCCAGCCCGTATACCATTACAAGATAATTTCCTTTTATTTCAAAAGACTTAAGACAAGAATGAGCGGGGTTAAAAAACCTGCAAACATCCCGTCTTCCTTTGGGCGTTTTTGTGTTTGGCGGGTAGTCGATGGGAATTGTGCTTAAATTTATTAAAAGCCGCGCGGCCGATCCTGGGTTTATTTGGTGTTTTCCTTCATTCCAGCTTACCTCGCTGAACAAAGTTATTCCGTTGCCGGCGCCCGCGTTAATTCCTCCGCTTTCATTAAAGCCAACCCATTGATATATGGCAAAAGAAACGCCCTTAGAGGGTAGCGCCACATTAAAACATCGGGAATAGTTGTCGGATGTTCCGTTTGTTGAAATTAAGGGTTCGTTTGGGCTAAATATAAAACGTTGAAAGACAACAATATCTTCGCCTGTTCTATAGTCGGTGCTATTAAAGTAAATCATTCCATAAAACGGCCCCTTTTTAAAATCAGACCCGTTGACAATTCTTATTGACTTAACAGGAGTTCCGTTTATTCCTATGTCTCCTGGAATGCTTTCTGTGTGGGGGACATGGGAAAGGTCGGCATATTTACTTAAAACTTGAGGAAAACAATTAGGTCCGTCGAAGAAATAAACACCGGGAATTTCTTTTATAATTTTATATGATTTTGCTATTCCCAGAGGCACCATTTGCCCGCACCTTACCCTTTCTAACCGAATAAAGTTATTATAATTGGGCATTCCGTAAAAATATATTAAATAAACCGCGTTTGGATTATTTGGGTCGCAATTTGATATGGTATTTCCAGATAGGTCGGTATATAAAGCGTTCCATTTTAACACTCCATATTCTTTTTTTATTTCTTCAAGGTTTTCCATTTGCAATGGAGCCGGTTTTTCATATACGCCACTGTTACAATTATTGACAGAGCACCCGCCCGGTCCCTGACATTTGCCAACCGGACAACCGCTAAAACTGCTAATGCAGTTGCTTGCAGAACAGCCACCGCTACCGGGGCATTCTCCGCTTTGGCATCCTGTAGAATAATTATAACCGCCGCAATAAGTTGAAGAACAAGAAAATGGCGGATTGCCGCTTTCAGATCCAAGACATTCGCCTATTCCGCAGCCGCTTAACGGGTTTATATAGGCCGTTCCGCTTGAACTTTTTCCAAACTGGAAAACGGCCAGGTGTTTTAGTTGCTCTTTATACTGCAGGTTCTTTAAACCTGGATTGATTGTTATAATTAAAACATAAGAAGAAAGCAAAAGAACCAGCCCTAAAATAGCGCTTTTTGCTCCGTCTTTTGCTTCGCTTATGCCCGTGGGGCTTCCGGCTGAAATAATAAGTTTGATGCCGTTAAAAACCAAACTTAAAACAGCCAGAACTCCGCCCAAAACTATTGCCCACCAGAAAAAAAATGCTATATATTGGGGCAGGGTGGGGTTTGGAGTATTAAGCAAAGGAACTTCAATAGGAATAGCGGCAGAGCAATTATTACCAACCAAAAGAAAAAAAAGAATAACTAACAAAAATATTTTTTTATACATAGTTTTATTAAGTTAAAAATCTAAAGTCAAAAGTTAAAAATATATTGCAAACTGTTTAATGTTTTTATTTTTTGATTTTACTTTTAATTTTTGACTTTTAACTTTTAACTTATTTTAGCGCTTCTTTGGGGCAAAACCAGTTGTCTATCTGCTCTTTTCCTTTTGTTTCGCCGTCTAATATGCCATAGCATCTTTTCTCAAAAAAATTATTTCCGTAAGCTTTTTCACAACTCATGGTTTTTGTTGTTTCTTCTCCTTTTCTCACAACCTGCTGGCCGCATTTATCCATTGTTTTTCTGGAATAAGTAAGCTCTTTTAAAATATCTGTTCTTTCTTCTGAAATAAAATATTTATAAAAATCTGCAAAACCGCCCCGTATTTGCTGGTAAATATTTGTAACCTCGCGAAGATAGTCTATCATTTGCTGGCAGGGCTTGCCTGCGCATGGTGTTATTTCGCAGAAACATTGCGTTTCCGTCACAGGATCGCCATTTTGGTCGTAAACAGGATATCCGTCAGGACCAATTACAGGAACTTCGTCCTGAAAAAACTCGCAGTCATTGGTGCAGATCGGCTTGCCGGCTTTCTCACTGTCTTCATTGTCTTTATCATATTTGCTGTCGCACATACAATACTCATCTTTCTTTTTATCTCCTATTTTTTTTAAATGAGCCAGCATTTTTTTAACTTTATCATTAAGAGAGCTTATTTTTTCAATTAATTCATTGGCCCATTTTTCAGAGTCATCAACTGTTTGGCCAACTGGAATTTCTTCTACCTCTGACGAATCAGACCATTTTCCAGATAAAGGACCTTCTGGCTCCCAGCCAACCTTGCAGTAAAACGTCAGAGGGTCTTGGTTATAAGCAACCTCGCTACACTCACCGGTAACAAGCACATTTTTTTTAACCGAAAATTCGTTGTCTGGGTTTGGATTATAATCATGCCTTATAACAACGCCTCCTTCAGATGGCAGTAAACCAAATATAGTTGATTTTACATTTGTTCTTCCGCTCATAACCCTTACTTCGGCTGATTGTGACATGCTGTCTGTTTCACATTGCCAATCCTGCGCCCAATAGGCATCTTGCGAATGCAAATAAGAGCCGAATTTTTCGCGCCAATTGCAATAACTCGTGTCAACAGGGTCTGTTAATGAGTTTAAAATAAAAGTTATATGTTTTGGAGTGACATAATTGGGTAATGGCAATGGAAAGGTTCCAGGCCACCTTGATCCAAATGCTCCGCCACGGGCATAAATTGCAGAATAAATATCAATACTTATTCCAACATAATATATATTTTTTGGGTTTGGGCGAAGGACCCCGACCGCAAAGTGCAGGTGCGGCCAGCCCGTGGAGAGAGATCCAATTTCTCCGATAATTTCTCCCTGTTTTACTTCTTGCCCGACAGACACATTTATTTTATCCATATGGCCATAAACTGTGTACCAAGTAAAGGGTTCAAGGGATTCCTGGTCGGGATTATCGCAGTTGCCCGGAGAGCACGATCCGTAAGAATCAGGGCATTCGCCGGGGGGGCAGACAACTTCGTCTGAAAAAATAATTGTTTCATCAACAGAGCCGCAGGGACATCGTGGGCATTTTGAAGAAGGCGGGCACTTGGCTGTTTCCGGAAAAACATCTAAACAATATGTTGTTGTTTCTTCTTCGGTGGCTATTTTATATGGATCGTCGCACCTTAAAGAGCCGGTGTTTTCAAAAAGCAGAGGAGAAGAGTAGGGAGAGCTGGGGTTTTTATTTTTTAAGCAATCGGGGTAGCCGGCATATTCATTAGAGCCGTATTTGCATAAATAAGCGCCGTCAATGCAGTTTTTTAAATTTCCTGCGTCATAACTTTCAGCCCCGCACGATTGAAACCCCCGGCCCTCTATAAGGCAAGTGTCTTTATTTTCTAAAACGCATTTTGAATTATTATAACAATAATCTTCGCAAATTTTAAGCTGCGGAGAGCAGTCTGAATATCTTTTTTTGCAAAGGTCAGAACATTTTCCTTTGCACGATTCTACACATTCTCCAAAAGTGTCGTCTTCTTGGTCTCCGCTGAATATGCACGGCCGTTCATTATATTTTCTTTCAACGCAGGCTTGCTGTTTTGTTAAACACTTATCGTGTTGCTTTTTGATACAGTCATCTAAACAATCTTTGTCGTTTGCTTTGCATTTGCAGTTTTTAGGATCTGGAATTATTTTTTCACAACTGCCGCAAGAGGCATAAGCCGCGGCGGCTAAAAAACTTGAATCAGGGCATTTATCCTGGCAAGTTTTAAAACAACTGGAATTGGAATAGTTAAAACCCTTGCAATATTTAAAAGAGTTAACCTCGCCCCCCGCAACGGGGTCAGAATATATTTTTTGAATCCCTATTGTTTTTTCGTCTTTATCAGCCAGCTCTTTTATCTTTAAAAGGTCGGCAGAAGATTTTACAAAAAAACGGCAATTTTTCATTTCGGTCTTTGCTGTTTTTATCAAATTATTGTCGGCTTCTATTTCTGATTGAATTTGGGATATTTTTTCATTTATATACATTAACTGCTCTCTCAACTTGAGGCCCTGCCATTTTATTTTATCAATTACTGTAATTGTTTTTCCACCAACATTAACCCGAGATTCAACAAGAGAAGATATTGTAAAAAGTTTTGTTCTAAATTCGTCTAATCCTTTATAAGTTTTTTTATTTCCCTTGCAGTCAAAAATGTCTATGGGCCCTTTTTCTATTTTTTCTCTTACTCCTTCGGGACAGCAATTGTTTTTGCCATTGCACCCAACCTTCACGCACTTTTGCCCTTCACACTCTCCTGTTTTTTCGTTTGGATATTGGTCAACAGAACAAGAGGGGGGCGGGTTGTCCGGGTCATTTGGATCACCCTGGTTTGTTTCACACTTGCCTATGTCTTTGCACAGGCACCGATCCATTAATTCTATTATTTTATCTGATAAATCTTTTATTACTTTGGTTTTTTTTTGCGAGGCCTCTGTAAGTTTTAAAACGCATTCCACGCGGTCTTTATCTAAATAGGTGGGAAGGCCGATTGTTTTGTTGCCCGATATGATTTTTTCTCCTTCAATGGGATTGCCGTCGGGATCAAAGTCGTAGCAGTCCTTTGTTCTGGACACAAGTTTTTCTGTTAATATGCCAAGAGGAATTTCTTTATAAAGAGAGGTTGGAACTTGGTTTTGAGGAGATTGGCCAGGCGGCAAAACTCTTGATAAAATAGGAATTAATTCTTGAAGTTTAAAAACAACCAAAGCAGGATTTATAGCATAAACAATTAAATAAGAAGAAAGCAAAATAACCAAACCAACAATTCCTGATTTTATCCACTCTTTTCCGTTGTCTGTAAATTTTCCGCCGGCAAACGATATTAAATAATAAACTCCTCCAATAGTAATTACCATTAAGGCCATTGCGCCGGCTATGCCCATTCCCATATTAAAAAAATATTTTGCGTAGTCTGGCAAAGAGCTGTTGTTAGTGATTGTCAAGCCAAAAAAATTGGGATAGTCAATTTCAAGGGCATAAACAATTAGCGGCAAAACAATAAAAATAGCTAGCAAAAAAGCAAAAAATAATTTTTTGTATTTGACTTCCATTAAGTTTATTGTTAAAAAATTAGTCAAAAAACTATTTTTAATTTTTGACTTTTAACTTTTAATTTATTACATTTCTCCAGTTACTAATTCGGTAATAACCAAAAATGTCCAAGAAGGAAGAATGTCTCCTAAAAAGGGCAGTAATTCTACAATAAAAGAAATTATAAATCTTATGGCGCTTAGGCCGAGCTTGATGCCGGTTTTGGCAATTTTTTTTCCGGCTTGAATAGGAACCGAGGAGCCCTGGCCTTGAAATTGTTTCTCGCCTTCTAATCCCCCGCCCACATTAAGAGTTTTTTCCGCAATATTTGAAACCGCTTTTGATATTACCCCCCTAAAAAAAGACCTGGTGGTGACCCACGTGCCAATGCTTACAGCGCCCATAATATCCGGCAAAAAACTTAAAGGTATGCCAACTCCGGCAAAATCCAAAACAAATAAGATAAGGCCGGCTGCGTCAAGAAAAACCGCAATAACCAGCATTATTATTCCTTCTGGAACCGCAATGGCAGTCATTATAGCTGTTTTTGTAAGCTGTCCCGAGCTTGGTATAATTCCTTTAAGCATATTTTATTGGGACGTCAGACGTCCCAATTATTTATTTTATTAGTTTTTTTCTTGCTTCTTTAATTCTTAAAACTTCGTCTGGGGCAGTTGTTATTATCTGGTCTTCTGTATAGCTGGCAACAACAGACAAGGCCACGTGTTTTTTACCGGCAAAAAAAAGCCCTTCTCCCACCGCCGCCTCAAGCAATAAAAATTTTTCCTGCTCTGTAAGATTAAATGTGTGCTGCACAACGTCAATTGTGGCGGGTGATTGTTTTAATAAAAATTGAATTGAAGAATTGGAAATAATTGCCTTGCCATAAGTAGATGTCAAAAAGTCTTCTACGTCCTGAGTGATTGTTGTAACCCCAAGCCAGTATTTTCTTCCTCTTTTTGCTATGCCAAATAAAAACGAGGCTCCGTCTTCTGATTGCATAAGCCACCAGGCCTCGTCCACCACTAAAATTCTTTTTTTAAGTTTTGTCCTGACGATATTCCAGACATATCTCATAATTATATAAAGGGCGATGGGTTTTAAAGATTCCTCCATATCTCTTATTCCAAAAACAACAAAATTTTTGTCTACCGATATATTTGAATGCTGGTTAAAAAAGTCGGCAAAAGTTCCTTTGGTAAATTTTTTAAGCCGTCTTACCAAAGACTCCGCCCCTTCCATGCTTTCTAATACTTCAGTAAAATCAGAAAGCAGGGGAATGTTGTTTTGCCAGGTTTTTGGGTCAGACTGCGTGGTGATGTCTCTTATAGCATAGGTTTCTGTAAGGGCCTCGTCTATAATACTGTCTTCTTCGGGAGAAAGCCCGCCAAGCATAATTCTTAATAAACCTACCAGGTTTATAATATTTGACCTTAAAATGTCTTCCGGGTTATCATCCGGGCCGGGAATGGGCAAATCAAAAGGATTTACGTGGTTGGGCGAGGTTAGGGAAATTTTAAAGAAAGAACCGCCGATGGCGTCAGATAAAAATTCATATTCATTTTCCGGGTCTATGATTATACAATCTACGCCTTGCATTAAATACCGCAAAATTTCTAACTTAATGGCGTATGACTTGCCCGATCCCGCCTTAGCGAAGCAAACAAGATTGGCGTTTTCCAAACTGAATCTGTCAAACAAAACAAGGGAATTATTATGCCGGTTGATGCCATATAAAATTCCTTCGTTTGAACTTAGGTCAAAAGAAATAAAGGGAAAAGAAGTAGACAGGGGCTCTGTGTCCATTGGGGTGTGCACCAAAAGTAAATCCAAGCCATAAGGGCTGCAAGAGATAAACCCTTCTTTTTGGCGGAAAAGGGCCGGCTTTATATAAATTAAGCGGGATTCAAATATAGACCTTAAAGTAAGCTCTGTGTCTTTTAATTCTTTTTCTGTGTTTTCATAAATAGTGATATAAAGCCCGAATCGGAACATTTTTTCCTGGGCTGTCATTAATTTGTCTCTTAAATTTTCAATGTCTTTGTAAGCGATTTCTAACGCCGGATCTCTTACCAACCCCTTTTCCTCCCTGTCTAAAAGTTCTGAAGAAACTTCGGTTATTTTTTTTCTTAATCTTTTTAAAACGTTTTCACTGCTGATAGGATGCACAAAAAAAGATATGTCTAGAGGCGTGTTTAAATCAATAACCGGCGAAAACCATCCGGTATTTAAGTATCTTGGATAAGAAAATACAAAAAAAGACTTGGCAAGCCGTTCGCCTAATTTTAAGTGGTCTTGGCCTACCCCAATATATGGCGGGGCAACAATATCCCTTACGTCAAACTTTTCCTCTTCAAATATTTTGTCTTCTAAAACGTTGTCTCTTTTTTTAAAAGTGTCAAAAAATCCCATTGATGTTAATTTTTTAAGTTAATAGTTCGGGCAGTATCTCCGGATAATATCCAACCTCGGCCTGCTCGGGGTGGTGTATTGCCCAGAACAATTCAATAAGCTCTGGGGTTGTAAGGGGAACAGCTTCTAAACCGCATCTTTTTAACCCCATAGCCAAAAATTCCATTCTCTGCCACAACTGCACCTTGCACCTTTGGAAATCGCTGTCTTTTATTTCTTGGCTTTGCTGTTTTTTGCCACTTAAATTTTTAAGAAAGTTATATTGTTTTGTGGCGGCCCTTACTCCCAAAGCCTCCATTAAAGTATAGGGCACAATAACAAAAAAACTTTTTGTCATAACCGTGTCTCCCACAACCATATTTTTAATAAATTCTCTGTAAGATGAGGTTTGGGCGCGAAGAAGTTCGTTGGTTTGTTTTTCTTCAAGGTCTTTTAAATCGTCTAAATAGGGCGTAATGTTTATGTTTCTTGACTGCACAATAATCTGGCAGGAAAAATCTAAAGAGTTTAAAAAATTTTGAAAGGCATAAATAATAGCTGTCTGCTCTTCGTCTGATTTTAAGGCAAAGTTAACAGAAGAAACCATCAACACCCCTCTTATGGCGTTATTTTTTAACATTAAAATTCCTTCTTTTATGTCTTGTATTTCTAAAAAAGCTTGTGTTGCTGACTCTGGCATAATGATAGTTAAAATTTAAAAGTCAAAAATTAAAAGTAAAGTATAAAGTATAAAATATTTTTAACTTTTTATTTTAGACTTTTAATTTATTTTGTATGTAATTCTACCTCTGTGTGCATTTTTCTTAACCTGCTTTGCTGGGCGCTTAAAACAGGACCCTCTTTTATTTTTTTTATCTCTGTTCTTTTTATTGTTTTAAAGGGGTAGGGCGACTCTTTCTTTTTCCAGGTATAACTTCTGCCCTTGGTAAAAAAACCAAAAGCGCCCAAAAGAACGTTTAATATGGGAATTCCGTTATAAGTGGCAAACGCCAAGCCGATAGCTGAGGCAAAAATAAAAAAAGCAAGAATAAAAAAAAGCCAGCGCGGAACGCTCCAATATAACATAAAACAAATAGCTCCGGCAAAAAGAAGGTAAAAAAATTGCCTGAAAGATATAAATACGGCTATTTTTCCCTCTTGCTCTATAAATTGCGGAATAGGATACCTCTCCATAAATGTTTCACTAAATTTAAAGTTAAAAGTCAAAAATTAAAAGTAAAGCATAAAGTATAAAATATTTTCAACTTTTGACTTTAGACTTTTAACTTATATTATTATACTCTATTATAAAAATATCAACAACAACAATATCCACAAGCGAAACAAAAATTTAACAAAAAACCCTGCCACTTGCAGGGAACTTTTGACCTTTTCCGTTTTTTATTTATTTTTTATGCAATTTTAATTAGTTATTTTTTTAAATATTCTAATATAAATTTTATATATTTTTCAAAATCAGAATAATTTTTTATTAAAGTGTGGATAAATAATTTTTCGTCTAATTTTTCATATTGATGAACCAATATATTTCTTACACCGGTAACGGGAGCAATTTTAAAAGCAAAATCTTTTGGCAAAACGCTATTTTCTCCCAAAATATAAAATGTTCCCTGAAGATCTTCTGAAATATCAAAATTTAATTCTTTTATAAAATGCTGGTTTATATCAAGTATGTCATCTACTATCAACTGAAAAAGCCGTTCTGCAACATGTAATTTTTCAGAATCAGCTAAAATTTCTTCTTCAGAAAACCTGAAAAATTTTTTAACCTCTTTAATTTTTTCTGCAATTTGACTTAATTTTTCTAAAATATAAGATTCTTGAAAAGTCATATTTTTATTTTTTTAATTTCTTCTTTTAGCCGTCTGAATTTTTCTTCATAAAACGGCTTGCTTTCAATGTATTTTTTAAAAACATATGCTCTATAAGTTGGAAAAATTAAATCGTTTTGTTGATACAAAACTTGGCATTTGCGAAAAACGCCAAAAAGCAAAAGTGGTTTTGCGCGCCCAATATCAATAGTGTCAACTCTATTATGATGAAAAATTCCGGTAAAATCGTAATTTAAATAATTTTCTTGGTCAAAAGACAATTTTTTTAAAGGAAGATAAGCAACATCATAATCGCTCTCCTTGTGAATTTTTCCATCAACCCTGGAACCAAAAAGCAAAATCAATTTTAGCTGATATTTTTTTGCCAGCTCTTCAATTTTTTCTTTTTGTTTTTCAGTAATTTCCATAAATTTTTCATTTGATTTAACTATACACAATTTTTAACGCAATATCAATAATTTACGGGCTTGACGCTATTTTTTGATAATATATAATGGAAGTAAGATAATATATTACTTCCATCAAACATTATTAATTATATGGATAATTTAGTTGCAAAATTGTATCAATCGCCTAAAACAATTCTAACCAATAAAGATTTATCTTTTATTTGGGAAGAAACAAACCCCGATAATTTAAAAGCTAAAATTTCTTATTATGTTAAACAAAAAATATTAATCCGATTGACCCGGGGTATTTTTGCGAAAGATAAAAATTACAATGTCAAAGAATTGGCGACCAGTATTTATATGCCATCTTACATTAGTTTTGAGACGGCTCTTCGCCAAGCAGGTATCATATTCCAGCATTATGACACAATGTTTGTTGCCGCCCGCTGGCCGGCTGCAAAAAAAATAGATAGTTACAATTTTATTTTTAGAAAACTAAAAGATAGCGTGCTGTATAGTTCAATTGGAGTAAAAAATGAAAATAATTATAGCATTGCGACGCCCGAAAGAGCTTTCTTAGATACGATTTATTTGTTTCCCAAATATCACTTTGATGATTTAAAAACAATAAATTGGAAGTTATGCCGTGAACTTGTAAAAATTTATGACAACAAACAATTAATCAAACGGCTTGATAATTATCAAAAAAATGCTGAATAAAGAAAAACATCAACTTATTATGGGGCGTATTTTGCAAGATATATATAGCGACACCGCTATTGCTTCTTTAATTGGTTTAAAAGGCGGCACCTGCGCTTATTTTTTCTATGGACTTCCGCGGTTTTCAGTAGATTTAGATTTTGATTTATTTTCCATAAATGAAGAAACGCAAAAAATTGTATTTGAAAAAGTTAAATCCATATTAATAAAATATGGCGAAATTAAAAACAGCCGCATAAAGCATTTTACCATTTTTTCTTTGCTTTCTTACGGCGATGCCGACCACAACATTAAAGTTGAAATAAATATAAGAATATTAATGCCCAACCTAAAAGAAAATTATGAGCTGAAAGAATATCTTGGGATTTCAATGCTGGCGGCGAAAAAAGATTATTTATTTGCAAGCAAATTAATCGCATTAACCCTTAGAAGCGAAACAGCGATGCGCGATATTTATGATATTTGGTTTTTTGCTAAAAATAACTGGGACATAAACATTAATGTGGTAAAAGCGAGAACCGGCAAAAGCATCAGAGAATATTTGGCTGATTGCATAACTGTCGTTGAACGAGTAAAAGATAATGAAATTTTGCGAGGGCTTGGTGAAATTATAAGCGAGAAAGAAAAAGTTTGGGCAAAAACAAATCTAAGAAAAGAAACCGTTCTTTTGCTCAAAAATTATCAATCTGTATTAAAGTGATTTTAAAAATATAGTAAATAAAAATATTAGAAAAACATCAGAGAAGAGAACCTTTCTTTGATGTTTTTTATATTAAAAAGCGCCAAGCGTTACGCTTGCGGGTTGAGCCGAGTTGTCAAAAATTTGACAAAGTTGTTTTAATATGATATAAGAACAATGATAACCGAAAAACGTTTTTTGGGTTTCAAAACAGCACCTTGATAAGGAGAATTTCAATGGACACCATCATCGCAGAAATAACATTTTTTCCCGCATTAATAATAATGGGGGCGCTAATATTTTTATTTTTCTTTTTCTATTTCAAAAAAGAAACAAATGAACCATGTGGTAGTTTATTTGAGAAACAAAATTGTCAACGCTGTGGTAGGCCACATAAAATTACGGGCTGTGAATATCAGCATAATTCTTTTTGGGATATCTGTTCTATCTGTAATACAGAATATCATAGGGTATTGAAAAAAGAAATAAAAAAACAGAGAGAAATAAAAAATAAAGTTGAGTGTGATAAATGCAATGGTAGCGGAAAAATTAAAGGATATCGGTGTGAAAATTGTAAGGGTCGTGGCTTTATAATAATTAACGAAGAATGTATACGATATCAAGCCATAGAATTTCTTAAATATAATTCTGAGTGGGGGAAATATTCTTGTGGTTATCCTTTTGGCTATAAATAATAATTGCCGGATATCGTAATATTCGGCTTTTTTTGTATAATCGGCTCGCGATATTATATTAAAATCTTTCAGTGTTGCGTTTAAATTTTAAATCTATCCGAAAAACTATTGACAGAGGTTTATAATGTGATAATATTATAGTATAAGCGCCCCAGCCAGCCGAAAGGCCCGCTGGGGTTTTTATTTTATTAAAAATAACTGTTATAATATAAATAGAATAAATTTATGACAATTCTTTTTATAGACGGCAGAAATTTTATCAGCAAAATTAATTCTATTTTTAATTCTGAAAAAGAAATCAATTTTTCATCATATAATTTTTCAGGTCTTTTTGACAAAGTATTATCCGACATAAAAGTTGATAGAAAAATATTTTATATCGGCAAAATTATAAAGCACAAAGAAACAGCTGAAAAATCTGAAAAATTAATACAAAAACAAAGAAGACTAAAAAATAATTTAGAAAAACAAGGGTTTGAGGTGGTTTATGGCGGCAGAGTAAGGGGTTTTGAAGAGAGATGTCCCGCCGGCCACAAATTTTTGTCATTCAGAGAAAAGGGCGTAGATGTTAGAATTGCAGTTGATATGATTACTTTTGCAGAAAACGACGAATTAAAAACAGCAATTATTTGCAGCTCTGATTCTGATTTACAGCCAGCGATAATGGAATTAAAAAATAAAAAAATAGAAAGAATTTATCTTGGTTTTGAGAATATGCCGAACAAGGGATTAACATTTACAACTAATCGCACTATTCTTATCAGAAATTCAGAAGTAGTTGAATTTTTGCCTAAAACTTTAATTTGATAAAAAGTTTTTAAAAATAATTTGCTATAAGGCAAATATGTTTTTTGGTTCCGGAAAATTTGACAAAGTTGTTTTAATATGATATAAGAACAATGATAACCTAAAAACGTTTTTTGGGTTAAATTGCAACTTGACAACCTCGCTTAGCGGGGGTCATACAGAAAAAAAGGAGAGAAACGATATGGCTTCAGAAGAAAAAGGACAAATGAAAGAGGGGGAAACATATCCGTTAATACTGCTCTACGAACCAATTTTACCCGGGCATATGAGCATTTATGTTACGGTTTTAAATATTATTCAATGTATTGCGCTGGCTTTTATTCTGAATGAATTTAACCTCATAATAACAGGTCAAAAAGAGTTTGTCTGGATTTTGCCGTTGCGCTCCGCAATCGCATTATTGATAATATTGGTTATTTGGCACAGTTATGTAACAGAATCATTTTACCTTTGGCCGATAGGGTGGGCAGATACCATAATTCCGTTTTTCATCGGAATAGCAGAGTGTATGGTGGTTTTCTTTGTAAAACCGGATGCCCAGAAAAACAATATAACTTTTGGATTTTTTGTGCTTTTTATATCTTTTGTCCAGATACTGGGAGCAATGGCTTATTACAATGCTCTTTATAAAAGAAACAATAAGGAAACGCAAAAATTATATCGTTCTGTATATTCTATGGTGCCGAATTTTTCCGAAAATCTTCTTAAAATTCTTAATGATTTTGATTCTAAGAACATCATAGTTTTGTTAGTTTGCGCCCTCGTTTCTTTTGTATTTGCGTGTCTTGCTGTGCAGTATAAATCATTTTTGGAAATAGTTTTCTTCTTAATATTTATCACTGAAATTATTATATGGAAGGCAATGTTAGATTTGCCTCGTTTTTTAAGAAAAGACAAACAAGTTGGGCCCTACTTCTCGGAAAAGGAGGCAGTAAGATGACCAAAGAAGAAAAAAAAGAGGTGATTGCAATGTTGTTTGGCATAGTTTTTCCAGCCATTTTGGCGTGTCTTATAACTATATTTGCGATTATTACAAAAGGATATGTTCTACTGATTGGAACGGGCATGATTTTCATTCTGCTTATAGCAGTTATAATAGACAACAAAGATGTAATGTATTTTCCCTGGAGGAGGGAAAAATATAAGATAAAAAAAGAACCATAAAAAATTCGCGGGTTTTTTAACAAAATAGAGCAGGCGCTCTTTTCAAAACAAACAAGGAGGGGAACGAATTGAATCGCCCCTCTGTTTTATTATATCGGGCTAGGAAATTTGACAAAGTTGTTTTAATATGATATAAGAACAATAATAATCCAAAAATGTTTTTTGGGTTAAATTGCAACTTGACAACCTCGCTTAGCGGGGGTCATACAGAAAAAAGGAGAGAAAAGATGAATCGAAATAGTTTAATTGTCGCGTTGATTATGTCGGCCGTGTCGCTTTTTGTCGGTTTTTGGTTTATGCCGAAAACCACGGGAATTTTGCTCGGACTTGTATCTATGTCTTCGGCACTTTATATTTATTGGCGATATTATTTATCAATTAAGGTGGTCGGTAAGGACGAAGTAGCGATTATGCTTTTTTTCAGTGAACCGCAACCTGACAAAAGATACGTAAGTGGCCCTGTTTATGTGCCATGGATTCCCATAAAATGGGATGGCTATTATCCATGGGAATTGGCAAGAATTCCGACTCGGCAGTTGCCCTTCAATTTTAAAGGCATTGGAGGCGCCGATGAACAACGGATATGGTCTAGCGATCGTCAGTCGTTATTGGTTGATATTTCTGGTTATGCAAGATTTCCTTATGATGAACCAGAATCTCTTGTTTTGATGATTAAATCCGGCGTTCCTGTAAACGAAAAAGTCCTACAAGAATGGATGCAAATTGAAGTGATTTCTGGTCTGCGAGATATTTTGGCAACTTATGACCACAAGCGAGTGCTCGCAAGATCAAGCCTTGATACTGTCAGGGTCGCGGCTCAGGATTTTTTTCTTAGAGATACGGGTCTTTTTGCGAGATCTGGTATTTGTGGGAACGATTCTCGCAGTTTTACCCTAGGAACAGGAGAGGTGATTATACGCGTAGATGCGATAAATCCCACTCAAAGGTTGTCAGATGCTATGGAGACCCCGGTGGTATCTGAGTATGAGGCTGATGCCGCCGTAAATAAGGCTAAGGTTGAGGGCCTCCTTGCCGGCGGGCCTCATGATGTGCTAATGGACCAGTGGGTGGCCAAGCAGGCTGAAAACAGAAATGTGCCTCGCGAGACCGATGGCAGTTTTAACAAAGAGAGGCTTGCTGAGTTGGTTGCCGAACTTAAAAAGGATGGAAGCTACAACGAACAATCGCGGATTTACAAGGAATTAATTCTTGCAGACTCGGGGAATCTTCAGGTTTCCCAGGTTCTGTTCGGCAGTCCAGGCGGTGAACCGCTCCCAGCTAATCTTCAATTTTTGTCTATTGGTGGCGAAGGAGGAGCCGGTGTTTTATTTGGCGGTAAACGCGGTAAAAATTCCGGCAGAAAGAGTAGCAAGAAAGAAAAGCCAGAGGATATGGACGACGACGAAATTGACGACGATGTTGGGTGGACATAGTGGACCTAAAGGTCTTATACTAGAAAAAGACCGGCAGGGATGTCGGTCTTTTTCTAAACTGGATTCAAACACTTCGTTCGTAGTTTTGGCAATTTAATCCACAGAAAGGAGAAACAACCATGTTCGAGGATTTGACAAAAAAAACTCAGGAAAAAAAAGCAAAAGAAAACAGGGAAAAAGCCGAAAGGAGAAGAGAATGGGAGAGACGGGCCAAAGAACGCGCCGAGCGCGATTTTCCGGATCTTATAGAAAACATCAAAAAATCAGCTGCATGTGGGGAAACTTCTGCTACTATTGGATTCGGTAATAATATTTTTGGTTGTGTACGTAGTTGGTATGAAAGATCGGGTTCCTGTAATTGTCACGATTGTTATTCTAAGCGTATTTATTGGAGCGTATTAATAAACTTATAAATAATAGTGATTTTAGAATAGAGAGCGACGGAAACTCGCTTACCGTAAGGTGGGGTTAAAACACCAAAAAAGACCAACAATGGATTGTTGGTCTTCTTTTTTTATATTTTTTTAAAAAAACTATTCAACTGGTTCACGATATTTGTCCGGCTCTTTAGGATGTTTTATTTCTTTTGGCGGTTCGCTGATATTTTCTTTTAATTTTATTTTTTCTCCCACCCCTTTCTCGGCTGGTTTTTCAGGAATAATTTGGTTTTCTTTTATTAACCTGACGGAGTTTGCGGTAATTGGTTTTTCTTCGTTAATGTCAATCTGTTCTCCAATTTTTATTTTTTCAGCATACGGCAATATATTTGTTTTAATTTCTTTTAATATATTTTCAGACGTTTCTTTTGAAATTTTTAGTTGTGTTTGCAGGGAAGAACAAAAATCTTTTTCAGAAATTTTTTCTTCGGCAAGTTTTGTTATTAAATTAAAAACAATATCTATTAGAGAAGTTTTTTTACTTTCTATATTGTCCACATCGTCGTCTAAAGATGTTTTAAGCCCGTTTTTTTCTAAAATTTCAGAAATCAAAGAAAAAATATAATCAACTGAAAAATATATTTTTTCGTTTAAATTAGGATTCATATTTTTTAATTTCTTAAATAAATGTTAAAAACTTGGATTTTGAATCGTTTTTATTTTATTATTTAAGTCTCTAATTTTCTTTTTTTCCTCATTGGTAAACGATGACTTATGGGTGGCTATTTGAACTGGAGTCATTGTAATATATAAATCGGCTCTTTGAGACGGAGTCAGTTTTTTCCAATCATCGGCGGTGCCGGTATAGGTGCTTGGAGGTCGCACGGCTAAACGTTTTCTATCTATTAGATCTGGCACTAAAGTTTTGTATTTATCTTTCTGTTCGGGAGTAAATTCCAAAGCGGCCCTGCTAAATGTTCTGTAATTTGAGTGTTCTACGAGGTTTGCATCGATCTGAGATTTATGTATTTCTCTTAATTTTGAAGGACCTAATTTCTTTATTGCCTCAGCTTCTTTTTCGGTTTTTAGCTCTTCAAAGTGTAATTCAACATCCTTCGGAGTAAGACCATTGCTGTATTTTTTAATTTCAGCATCCAAATTAGATCCGGATAGTTTAACGACATCTCTTAATCTCTTTGCTTCTTTATCTATTAAATCCTGACGCGCCCCGGTTCTGTCAGGATATTTAAAGTCATAGGTCTTTTCCTTGGCCCTTTCTGTTGTTAATTTTTCTCTTGTTTTTATAATGGTCGTAGTGTCTGGTTTATAACGTGCTTTAAGTTCTAATGTCGCCTGTTTGTCAGTTGTGAGCGGTACTCCACTCGGTTTTTTATTATCTAAGTATGCTTTCATGCTAGACACTTCGGCGGTTGTCGGCGTATAGTCTTCTTTTGCTTTCTTTATTATATCTGCGTCTGTGGGCGCAATATAATCCAACTTTCTTTCTTGCTCTTTTTCTTTTGCCATTTCCCTCTTTTTGTTTTCAATTGCCGCGACGCTTAGGCCGGTTTTTTTGTATTTTGCCAAATCTTTTTCAACAAAAGGTTTTATTGGTTTAGGCGAAAGGCCGGTATCCAAATAGTATTGTTCTAATCTTGCCCTCTCTTCTTCTATTAATTTTTGTCTTGCGCCTTCGTCGGTGATGCTCGTCATTAAATCAGGGCGGTCTTTTAAGAATGTTTCTTTTGAAGCGCCAAAAGCAACGGCATTTGCAGCCGCGGCTTCCTGTCTGTCCTTAGGAATATAATCAAGCGCTTTTCTCTTGGCAAGAATTGTAGCAATAGCTGCTTTGTCCTTTCCGCTGGTCATTCTGGCTGTTAATTTTTCCGCAAGCTTCCTGTTATCTTCTGGATTATCTCCATATTGTTTTTCCCAACCACCCATTGCCTCATTCAGTCTTTTTTGTTTTCTGTCTGCAACGGTTCCAGCTTTTACGGCTCCGATTTTTTCGCCAAGTTCCAAAATAGCGTCTCTTGTGGATGCGCTTCCTTGAGAAAATAGTCCGCCAGATGCCTTATCCGCCATTCTTCCTCCTGCTACGGCTAATTTTTTACCGCCCCACTTACTGGCCCCTACCGCAAAGCCCATGGCGCCGGTGGCGAGGCCGAGCGCGGCCGAGGCTCCAATGGCCGAAATTTGAAAAATCAAAGAATAAGCAAACAGCATAAATGCTGTGGGTATCCAGAAAGCCAAACTTACACCCGCTGGATTAACTGGAGAGCCTGGGCCCGATGCCAACAAATTTGCATTTTTCATAGAAACAAGAAGAAAGGTTCCTAAATAAACAAAAAAAGCAGTTGGTATTCCTATAATTGCCCATTGGATGAATTGGCTTTTCCATTTTTCATATATCTGTCTTGTTGCCGGGAAAACAGAACAAACAAAAGCTAAGGGCGATAATATAACTAAACATATTAAAGCCACATACCTAAAGAGCAGTAAAATACCATAAACAAAAAATATCATTGCTACTATTGTAAATAAAACACTTACGCCACCATATCCTAAAACATAAGCTTCTATTTTTTTTAACTCAGCCTTGCCAGCTTTTTTTACTTCGTTTTCTATCACCTTGCTTACTTCATCGCTAGCTATAAGACTTTGATATGTTTGTATTATGGTTGTGGGTCTGGAAATTTGAGTAAAATATCTCATTGTGATATTCGTGGCGTCAATCACTATTCCACAAATTAATAAAGAAAAATTAATCAAAAGAGCCACTATTATTAATTTAGGAAGCAGTTTTTGGGCTTCATATTCTCTTATTCTTAAAATAGTGGCTATACCTATTACCACAAATCCAAGAACAATAAACATATTGGCAAAATCTCTAACTATTGCCCAGCCGTGCAACACCACACTAGCTATTACTTCATTACCCCTTGTCATTGGTTGCTGTAAAATATCTAAACTATATATTCCTTCAAATATACTAGTGCTGATAGTAATAAAAAGCGTGGATATATAGAATATTACAGCCATTAGGTGTCCGACGGTCCACGACCCAGTACCCTCGGTAATTCCAAACGCGTCATCATTAGACGCTACTGCTTTCCATATAAACGTTCCCAGTATTATTATTCCTATTATTACCTGAACAGCCCCTTTTTCTTTGTTTTCTATATCAAAAACTGGCGAAAAGAAATTTTTAATTTTATTTTTAATTTTTTGGAACATAGATATTTTTAAAAAAATACAAATTTAAAATAATTAAATTTTTTTATTATAACATAATTTAAAAATAGCAAGCAGTGGATAAAATTAAACATATCAACTTTATGTGGATTTTTCATTAGCTTTATCTAAAAGCGTCTGGAATAATTTTTTAATCAGTTAATCCTTTATGCTCTCTTTTAATTTTTTGAAGGATTCAAGGAATTTAGGCAGTTTATCGTAAAGAGCATCGGCGAATTTTTCATCATAAGCATGGACAGCCGAATTTCTTTTGTCGCAAATTTTATTCCAAGCATCGTCATAACTAATTATACCGCGTTTATACCCCTCTTTAAAACAGTCTTTTGGAGACAGGCACGTCACTCCTTTTTCTTGGAATAGATATAATTTTAGAACCTTCCAAGCCACATCAAAACACAGCTCAAATCTTTTAATAGCAGAGTCGCGGCGCTCTTCGTTCTTTTCTTTTTCTAAAACTTCTTCTAAATTTTTCAATGTTTTAAAATATTTTTCTTTTTCGCTGTCTAATTTTGTCATATTTTAATTTTTAGTTATGTATTCTTTATGTTGCGAAACAACTTTTATAAAATTTTTATCAGCATCTTTAAAATCAACGACATCAAACTTGTATAGCGTTGGTATTTTTTCATTCATATCTTCTTGAATATTATAAATTACCCCATAGGGAATTTTTTTGGGGCCTTTAATGCCAATATCAATATCTGATCTTTCGTGGTTTTCTCCACTCACTCGAGAGCCGAAGAAAAAAACCTTGTATTTTTTTAAATCAAGATATTTGCCAACAATTTCCAAAATTTTTTTTTCTAATTTTTTTTGCGAATAATGTTCTAATTTCATAGTTTATTTTTTTACAAGGCAAATTCAATCGTCAATACTTATTTTATTTTCTTACCCCGCCCCAACTTGAAGTCACAATTTGTGATTTCAAGTTTTTAAACTCTGCCTTATTTGTATTTTAAATTTTAAAAGTATTTGTTAAATTAATCCAGTCGTCAATGGTCAGGGTTTCTGCTCTTTGTTCTGGTTTTAGGTTGTTTTTTAAAAGCCAGCCAGCTGTCTGCTGTTTGTTTAATTTTAACATTTTTGTTAAATTATTGCCAAGCTGTTTTCTGGGCTGGGAAAACCCGGCCTTTACTATCTTAAAAAATAAATCTTGGAAGTCTTGAGACGTGG
>ERZ1292629.199-Hain-H43-01um-R1-199-length-63091-cov-9_pt1 | contig 47675 bp, 52 predicted proteins | sample MGYA00564399_ERZ1292629 | MGnify/ENA primary metagenome ERZ1292629 (study PRJEB36523, sample SAMEA6512636) | groundwater metagenome | collected 2019-01-08 | study: AquaDiva: Metagenomics assemblies of 32 groundwater samples
TTCATGGTGAGGCGATGACCTCACCGAGTGCAATATGTATCTGGCCTTATGCATACCTAGAGTATACTGGAATATGTGAAAAAATTACTTTATATATTCATCGGTATTGTGATAGCAGCAGGAGTCCTTTTGGGCTTGGACATCTGGAAATGCGAAGATGATTGGTGTTTTTTGTTTGAATGGCAAAAGATACGGGCGGCGGATAGTTTTGAAAGATGCGTAAGCCTTGGGTTTCCTGTAATACAGCTATATCCGCGCGAGTGCCGCGCGGGAGATAAATCATTTCCGGAAGGGACGGATATTTTGGTTGGCGACGGAAAACTTAGCGATGTTCCTCCGCCGAAAGTATTAGCTGCCGTGCGTAGCGTTGTAGCCGAGAGATTTAAACTTAGCGAAAATGAAGTAATTATTCTTGCAGCGTACAAAAAAGAATGGCCTGACTCATGTCTTGGATTGTCGCCGTCCGCTTTTGGCTGCGCGTACGTGATAACCCCGGGCTACGAAGTGACCGTGCGGGCACATGATCAGCAATACACATACCGCGCGAACTTTGATGGCAGCCTAGTGAAGTCGCTGTAGCTTTGCTGCTGATAAAAATAATCCAGAGCGCACAAAAAAACAAACCAAGGCGCTATCTGCTCATAAAAGAAGCTTTCTGCGGTTTTATTCTTCTCTGTCCGCTTACGCTATGCGCTTTGGTGTTGCGTTTGGATTTACGCGATTTGCCGCCTTTGTGACTCATGAGCTAACTATACCCAGTATAAAACAAAATGCAAATTTCCGTTATATTGGCGCGAAGAAGTTAGAAATCAAAATGAACACTGTTATAAGCGCGATTTGCAGGGGAATACCCACGAACGGGCGATCTTTAAATTTTCGGCTTGCATGGATTGTGTCGTGGAATTTCTGATGCATCCGGATCGGTTCGCCTTTGTAAAAAAAATATAAAAATTGCAAAGCGTCGGGAAACACGCCGCCAATAATTCCAAAGGAAATCGAGAGAATTCCAGGGTCTTCTAGTCCTATGGGAAATATGGCAAAAGCCGCGGCGATACCAACCGCGAAATCGATTCCTGTAAAGATAACTTCACGCACTAGCACATTTCCAGAGCCCAATTTCTTTCTTTTGGAAATAGACGGCAATGTATATTCCCAATGGGGTATGGCATCCATCGCGTAGTGGCTCAAAAGCCCAGCAAGGAATCCATAGAAAGGCGATAAGGGAAAAAGTCTTCCTACTGCCGCGCCGATTATAGCGTGTGAAGCAAGTATCATAAAATTGAGCGGTTATTTTTTATTATTCGTATCGGAGAGCGTCGATAGGATTTTTCTTTGCCGCCTGTCTCGCGGGGTATATGCCGAATATGAGTCCGATGCCGATGGAAACTGTAAGGCCAATCAGTGTGCCTCCGTACGGAAACGTGAATGTCCAGCTGATGTTTAGAATTCTTGTGAGGAGAAGCGATGCGGTAAAAGAAAAAAATGCTCCGAGTATAATACCGATGACTCCGCCAATCCCAGTCAAAATAATCGCCTCGAAGAGAAACTGCGTGAGTATGTCTTGATCGGTCGCGCCGATTGCTTTCCGAAGGCCGATTTCTTTGGTGCGTTCCGTGACCGACACAAGCATTATATTCATAATACCCACGCCGCCGACGAATAGAGATATCGCGGCGACGGAAACAAGAAACGCGGTAAGAGCATTTGTGACGACGCGAAGGCGTTCAGCTATATCGGCCTGCGTTTCAACAAAGAAGTCGTCCTTGTCCGGATCGGTGATGCTGTGATTCGCGCGAATAGTGAGCTCGACATCGCGTACCGTCCTGGATATATGCTCTTCTTTGTCCGCAGTGACGATAAAACGGTCGAAATATTTTTTTCCCAGCACGTATTGCTGCGCGGTGGTATACGGGACAAGCACCATGTCGTCGAAGTTGAAGAATGACACCTGACCTTTCTTCGGCAAGATACCTACGATACGGAAAGTGGTGTTGCTTATTTTTACTTTTTGGCCGAGAGCCTCTTCGGAGCCGAAAAGTTCTTTTTTAACTTTATCTCCCAGGACCGCTACTTTCTCGAGCGATTTTACGTCCGTGGCGGTGAAAAAATCGCCGGTGCTCGGATAAACGTCGAATACCTGACCAATAACGTTATCCTTCTCATCATTGCCTGCGCCCAATACCGTTGCCTGATATGTTTCGTTCCCAAACGAGAGACGCGTTGTTCCGAATACGACCGGCATTATATTCTCGGCGAACGGCACGTTCGCCTTATTTGAAATGCTTTTCAGATCACGATCTTTAAGCGAATCAAGGAATACATTCGCGAAATCGCTCGGGCCTGTGGGTTGCCGTCCAGGAATAACTGCGATGGTTTTTGATCCAATCCCCTGAATTTGCCCGAGAATAAAAGTCTGCGCTCCTTTGCCGAGCGATACAATTAATATAATGGCAGTTATGCCGATAACGATGCCTAAAATAGTGAGCGCCGAACGCGAGCGGTTCGCATGTAATCCTGTGAGCGCGGTCCGAACGCTATGGTTGAATTTCATATTATTTCTTGAATGCTGTTGCGCGCTGGCGGTGTGCCACTTTTTCGTCACTCGCGATTTCTCCATCGCGGATTTTTATTATGCGCTGCGCATGTTCCGCAGTGTAGAATTCGTGAGTGATCAAAATTACGGTGTGGCCCTTTTCTTCATTTAGACGTTGGATGATTTCCATTACTGCTTGTCCCGAGCGGGAATCGAGATTTCCAGTCGGTTCATCAGCGAAGATTATTGGCGGATTATTGACGAGCGCTCTGGCAATGGCGACACGTTGTTTTTCGCCTCCGGACAGTTTAGACGTTTTATAGTGCATCCGATGGGATAATTCCACGGACGCAATAGATTTTTCAGCTCGTTCTTGCCATAGCGAGTCATTGACTTCTGAGTAATACAGCGGCAAGAGGACATTATCGAGCGTTGTTGATTTCGCTAACAGATTGAACGCCTGAAATACGAAACCGATTTCGCGATTTCGTATTCGCGCGAGGTCGGTGCGCGAATATTCGCGAGTGTCGCGGTTTTTGAAGCGATATGTGCCAGAAGTTGGTTCGTCCAAAAGTCCGAGTATGTGGAGCAGGGTTGATTTTCCAGAACCGGAGGGTCCCATAATCGCGACAAACTCTCCTTCCTCGATTGAAAGGTTTACATTCTTGAGCGCAAGGGTTTCGGTTTCCTCGTCCCGATACGTTTTTGAGAGATTTTGAACCTCTAGCAGAGCCATTACGTACGTTCTGGGATTACGACGGTATCGCTTTCCTGAATGCCTGAACGTATTTCTACTTCTCCGTTTGTTCCGCGAATGCCAAGCTCAATCATAATATCCTCAATCGTGCCATTTGGGAGTTTCCGTGATACGTATCGCCGTCCGTCCTTTTCGAATATTGCTCTGGAAGGCAATAGCAACGCGTTTGTCGCTCTGGCAACTTCTACTGAAACGTTTGCCGTCATGCCTGGCTTGATGCGCGGATCATCCACGGCGAGCAAAAGTTTTATCTTATACGTTGGCACGCCATCAATGACGACTTCGGCCGGATCAATTTTTATGACAGATCCTTCAAATATTTCTTGCGAAAACGCGTCGAAAACGACCGATGTGTGATTGCCTATTTGTATCTTTCCGATATCTACTTCAGGAACATCCGCCTCCACTCTAAGTTTCAAGTTTGAAATTATCGTTGTAACAGCGTCGTTGGCCGTTATTACCTCCCCGACTTTCCCATCCATGCGCGAGACAACGCCGGTGATTGGGGAGCGAAGTTGTGTTTGGCTTATTCGTGCTTGCGCAACCGCGACGCTTGCTTCCGCTTGGGCAAGCTGGGCCTCTTGGGCATGTATGTCTTCTTGCGTTGATCCGGCAAACTGGAGCGCGAGTTCATTTTCCGCTTGTTCAATAGCTATTTTTTCTGATGCGATATTTTGAATGTTTCCGTTTATATCCGAAATCGCCGTATTCACGGCAGATCGAGCGGCGGTTACGCTGGTTCTGTAAGTGCTTGCGACTGACGATGGCGAATCCATGATCGCATCCATAGTTCGATTCAGAAAGAAGAGAATTTTTTCAAGGCGGGATAGGGCACGCTCGGTTGCCGCTTCGAGTTTGCTTGCGGACGACTGTAGGTTGAGCGCAGCAAGTTCGCTTTTCCATGCGTTTAGTTCAGCGCCAGCGACAACCCGGCCAGATTGCGCGTCAATTTGAGCTTGCGGATCGCTTATTGAAAACGTGAATTGAGGATTTGTGCCGTCTCCGTTTATGAATAACGCGGAAAGCTGATTTCGAACTGCGTCGTCTGTTTTCGCATACGCGTCGTTCAGGATTTGCGTAACATCTCCATATTCATTCGCGAGATTTTGTTCTGCCTTAAGGAGAGCTGTTTTCGCGATTTGGATGTTTTCAGGCCGAGCTCCGCGGATAAGTTCATCGAGTTTCGCTTTTTGAACTTTCGCGTTTGCTTCGGCCTCTTCAAGAGAAGCGCGCAGTTCGGATGAGTCGAGTTCAACAAGCATCTGACCAGGCCGAACTTCGTCTCCTTCGGTTACGTACACGCGAGAAATCTTTCCTCCTCGCTCGAGTGTTAAATCGAGCTTATCGACGGGAGTGATTCTGCCAGTTACGATTATTTCCTCGATTATATCGCCCCTCTTTACATCGGCGAGATCATATATTTCCTTGCTGTTTAGTTTACTGTTAATTATCCACCCGGCTATGAGAATAATTATTACCGTGGCGGAAATTCCAAGTTTGCTTTTAAAAAGAGTTTTTAGCGTCATTGTCTTGTCTAGTTTTTTATAAATGTAATCGTATCTGAAAATTTGCTTTATGGCAACGGTTTTTTATTTTTCCATCCTCATTTTTTATGTCCACATATAAATTCAAAGGGCCGCGTATTTTCTACGGGCCCTCTGTATTGTTTGCGCCGTATCCTTACGGCTTCGCCGGCGGTTCCATCCGCGGCTCGTAGGAGTTGATCACCCACGTCCCAGGATGAGAAAACGGTGGCACCTCCAATGTTACCACCCCGACATACTCCCCAGCCGGGTTGTACGCCTTCGCTATGAAGCGAATGGTGTACTCCACGACGTAACTGTAGGAATAGGAGTAATACGCGAAATCCGGATGATAGGGCAGTTTGTACCACCCGCTCGATCCCGATGCGATCGTCAACAGGCATCCGGTGCCTTGAGGCGGAGGTAGGTGCCCATCAGACACGCGCACTACCCAGTCCTTGGGCAGGTTGTTCACGATTTGCAGATCCGTCCCTGGAATTATCATGATAGTCCTGAGTGTTTTGCACCCAGTGAATGTTAGGGCGATCGCGCAAAGCGTGATCATCGAAACCGAATTGATGAGTTTTTTCATAAACTGTACTGAAATGCGGCCGTTAACCGAATGTTCGAAGTTGTAACGAACTGCATAGTTTATAACATATAAAATTATATATGTCAAATTCGAAAAAATAAAAAAAGGGGCGGAGAACTTCCCCGCTCCAGTGTCTGCTTTTGATAGTTTACTAGCTCTCTCGATGCGACTTTAGCGGCAGTCGCGGCACGTGTTTTGCTTTCGAAACGCTGGCAGCGATAATGAATCAGGTTAAAACCGCCTTGATCTTTCGCAATCTTCCTTCAATCCTCGTCTTTTCTCTTTGTAGCAAATTTCGTAGCGATACGAACCGCTTCAGCGCGTCGCTTTGTGGACCCGTTTCGCGCTTTTTGAGTTTTTTGGAATTGAAGGATTGCCGCGGTTGATGTTCGAATCTGCGGATACGGGCGACCGGGATTTTGAGCGAGATAGGCTCATCCTTTTCTCCCGATCCGGATGCGCCAGCACATACTTGCGCTGATGGCGTGGTTTCTGTGGGCAGCATCGCGTTTGGCTGCGGAGTTCGATCAGGCGTTTCAATTTCCTGTTTCAATGATTGTTGCGTCGCTTCTAGATGCGTAACTGCCGGTTCTAATATCAGTGATTCTGCCGGATTCCCTTGGAGCGGCGTACACGGATCCGCTGCTATTGGTCCTTGCGTGGTTGGTATTGGTGTTGTTGTTGCAACAGATGGTTCTTGTGTCGGAAGCGCAGTCTCCAATGCATGTGTGGGAACTTCGTCTACGTTCATTGAGGAATCGGCGCTGGTTTGATTAGCGGTGGCGGGGGCCGTGCCGTCGATGCTGGCATCACTGTTAGGTGATACTTCAGCCTTATCGTCCTGCCATGGCAGGCACCGGATTTCCCACTGCGAGAGCTTTTTGCCGTTTGCGAAAATGATGCTTGCTTTGGCGTGCTCGCTGGCTGGAATGAAGTCAAAAACCTTTCCCTCGTCAAGAAGGACTTCCTTTCCTTCCTCGGCTCGGACAAGTCTGAATTTCCTGTTGTCCCCTTTTCTCGACGGGTCGAAATAGACTGCAATCCTTACTTCGCCTGGATACGCTTCCAAATGCATTTGATCAAAAGGTCTCCCATTCCTTTGGGCGAACCCGCATTCTTTAAGAACTCGCGAAGCTTGTGTGTCCGGCGTGCCGCCAAGAATGCTTTCACCCGCTACAGAAACTACTGTGTATTTTGTTGCGCTCATAATCAATCCTCTCTGGTTGTTGTGTTTTTCTCATATGTAGCTGTCAATATACGTATTTATATTATATAGTTGGGGTTTCTGTGCGTCAAGAATTCTGCGTGTGGTAGTAGGCAATTCGCCTGCAACGCGGCGTGGCGGCAGGAGATTGTTGTACGACACCAGGGACAACTCAAAAAACTTTCTTAAATTGAGCGATGAGTTTTTTTGTAAACGAGAGATTCCCCGCGTTCATGCGGAGATACGACGGCAATTCTTTAAGGAATGGATATCGGACGAATATGCCGTGCGTTTCTAGTTTTTTCTGAACCGTTTTCGGGTTGATATGCTTGTGCCTAAAAAGTATGAAGCCTGCGTAAGTTTGCATAACTTCAAAGTTCAGTTTCGGAAGTTCGCGTGCGAGAAGTTTTATTGAAGCATTTACTTCGCTGGCGTACGAGCGAGTGTGCTGGGCATCGCGGAGAGCGGCGATGCCGGCGACATGCGTTAGCGCGTTTACGTTGTAGAGGCCGATGATTTTCGACACTGTGTCTATTATTTCTTTCTGTGCGACTATAAATCCGAGCCGGAGTCCGGCGAGCATAAAAGTTTTAGAGAGCGTGCGCGTAATCACGATATTATCAAATCGCCGCACAAGGTTTGCCGATGTTTTGCCGTAGTATTCGTGGTATGCCTCATCAACGATGACGAGCGCATATTTGTTTTCTTGGACAATTCGCTCGATATCTTTTTCTCGATAGTCGGCTATATATGGATTTACGAGGTAGATGATTTTTGTTTTACGCGTAACCTTTTTTCGTATTGCGTGGACAATCGGGCCAGAATGGATATCGTATAAAACTTCAACGATTTTCGCTCCTCTGGATAGTGGCCACGCTGTGAACGGAGAGAACGTAGGGGTTGGCACGACTACTTCATCGCCTTCTTGTGCGTAGGCATTAGCAAGAAATTCCAGCGCTTGTTCGGAGCCATTAGTCGGAAGAATCTGTTCTGGTTTAGCGTGAACATAGCGCGCGATCTCTCTTCTAAGCTTGTCTGCTTTCGGATTTGGATACCAGTTCAAATTATTTTTCTCTTTTAATGACGATCTAATTGCCGCGATGACCTTTGGCGATGGCGGAATAACAGCCTCGTTTGCGTCGAGCTTGAATATACCCTTTTTTGATCGCATGCCGTCTAGAAGCTGTATCGAATGCGCCCTCGGAGGAAGAGCAATATTTTTGAGATACTTATTCGGCTGGATCATGCTTTTATTAAACCATTTCTTTGAGAAGCAAAAAAGAAGCGCCCACCTGGAACTTCCAGATGGGCATCTTTGTTTTTGTGCGCATTACAGCGCTGGATTGACCAGCATTTCGCGCACCCAGCGAATCGGCACCGGCGGGTGCTTGATTCCCATATCGCCGGACCGCTCAATTACTTCCATATACCGGCTTGGCGAGACCGACGACACGAACGCCACATGACCGTCGGCGAAAGCCAGATTGTTTCCCAGACCATGCGGGTCAATACGGTTCGGGAAATAGAGGTTCGTCTCCCAAGGACGTTCAATGAGTAAATCGGCGTCTGCGTCCACAAAGAGAATTATGGAAGACGGGCCTGTCATCGTCCCCTTGAGGCCAAAGGTGTCGTTTTTGTGTTCCCAGCCAACAATATTGTCGGCGGTTAAGACTAGCCCAGGAAGCACCTGCTCGGGATAGGTCGTTTTTTTCTCGCCTGACTCAAAGTAGCCGGAGAGCCGCCTGAAACCGTAGGGGTAATAGCCGAGACCATTCCCGCGGAGTTTACCGGCAATATGGGTCAAATCAACGAGGATTTCGCTCTCCTTTGGCACATCATCTGCGTCCCAGTAGCCAATCTTCTTCCGCCGCCATTCGGGCTCTGTCCGGATTTTGTTGCCTGCCATCGGGCAGCAAAAAACGCTAACATTGTTTACGTACTTCGGATAGAGGTAGTTCGCGTCAATCGGCAAGGGCGTCCTCTGGGGGGTGAACACCCGGCGTGGGTGGTCATCCGAAAACTGAAAAGCGGCAAGCAACAACTGCCTCTCGTTGTTCATGCAGACAATTCTTCCTCCTGACCGTTTGGCGCGCGCAAGCGTCGGCAATAACATCGCCGCCAAAATGGCAATGACCGCAATCACCACCAGAAGTTCGATGAGCGTAAACCCCCGCTCCCGTTCCCGTGCAGCATATTGTTGTGGATTCATAGAACATGAGTATTCTTGACTTTTTTGTTTCTGACGAACCCCACGCATGATCCGCAGGAAAAATATCAAGGTGCTACAGGCGTAAACGCCAATCCACGCTATCCTCCCCACCGCGGGGGCTACAATGCAACACACTATTCTTATGCAAATAGGAAGTCAACAGCATGTTTACTCGTGCGCGCAAATTTGCGATAATAGCAGGAATGTACAAGCGGATACTTCTAAAACTTTCCGGGGAGCAGTTTGCCGGAAAAAATTCTTTCGGGATTGATACAAAATTCATTGACGGACTTGCAAAAGAAATTCATGATGTAATTAAGAAAACCGGTACGCAGATCGTGATTGTCGTAGGCGGTGGAAATTTTGTGCGCGGGGCGACGCTCGCGGAGCACGAAAAAATGATAGAGCGCGCTACGGCGGATTATATGGGCATGCTCGCGACGCTATTGAACGGAATGACTCTTCTCGATATTCTGGAGCACTTCGGCCAGCCCGCGCGCCTCCAATCGCGGATTTCAATTGCGAGCGTTGCCGAGCCGTATATCCGGCGGAGGGCAATCCGTCACCTAGAGAAGGGACGCGTGGTGATAATTGGCGGAGGGACAGGGAATCCATATGTAACGACCGATACCGCAGCCGTATCGGCGGCATTAGAGCTTGATTGCGAAATCATGCTCAAGGCAACAAAAGTGGACGGCATATATACGAAAGACCCGAAAAAATATACTGACGTTAAAAAAATAAAAAAGATTTCCCATTTGAATGCGATAAAAAACCGGCACATTAACATCATGGACAATGCGGCTATTTCTCTCGCTATGGATCATCATCTTCCGATACGCGTGTTCGACCTCCTGACGAAAGGGAATATACAGCGGATCGTGAAAGGCGAGGACATAGGAACGCTCGTATCAAGATAGATAATAGAAAAATGTGTTAGACATAATTAGCCAATGAAATTCCGGAAAAGAAAAACGCCAGACATGGCGGGCGTTTTTCTTTTCCGGCTGGTCGTGTCGATCAACAACACTTGCACATCTTCTCCTCGCTTAACTTTATAAGTCCGCCGATAATCACGAGTATCGGCCAAATGATATGAACTGCTTCTGGAGGCAGGACATTGAATGAGCCCAGAAGGAAATCGACTCCGATAAGAGTAACGAGAATCGATGTCATTTTGTGGTGTACGCATCCGCATTTTCCTCCCTGTGTCGATGTTTGATCCATGGAAATTATTTAATAGTGTTTTCGGCCTTTACTGCATTATACCACGCGCGGGATTTTCCAGTTCTGTAGTAGGTAACACAGGAAGAAGCCGGCCCTTCTGGGTCGGCTTCTGGTGAATACTCGTCTCGAAGACCGATCAGCTTGCGCCGAGTGATTCGCCGCAGTTATGGCAGATATAGGCGGCGCCTCTTGCCGTCGTTTTGAGTCCGCATTGCGGACAGAGCGGAGCGTCTTGCTCTACGTACCCAGACGGAGATCCTGCAAGAACGTTGAGCGGGATATCCAGCTTCACGTCAGCGGTGTCCATGGGTGGTTTCTCCATCGCTGTTTCTTGGAGTTCCTTGATTTCGATGATCTTGAAATTTTCGGAGACGCTGAACGCAAGAAGCTTTTTGCACATCGCGGTTAGTTCCGCTCTGGCATCTGCTTCATTCGCTGCTTTAAATGAAACAAGGAAGCATTTGCCCATTTTGATTTCTGATACGGAAGTGAATCCGAGTCTGTGAAGCGCTATCAATATTTGGGTGTCTGCGGGGTTATTCACGTCAGTTTTAACGAAGACGTGTATCGTTCCGATGAATTTCGACATATCGCGATCCCTTTTGGTTTATTGTTAATGACAATGTTCGATGCTTAGAGCATATAAGGGTATTAGAGTGCCGTCAAATTATTGCGTCGAATCATAAGGCCAAGGAGCTTCACTTTTTTATTTTCCTAGTGTACGGTAGAGGCAGCTGTTTCTGTTATTGATAACAGAATAAAGCAGAAATTCTAAACACCGAACACGAAAGGCTAACTGTATGGGAAAATACCCTAATTACATAAAGGACGACTTTTTCAAAAAAATGGAACGGGATGGTCTGGCTCTCACGTATGACGAAGTGCGTCTTAAAACAGGATATTCCATCGCTTCTCCATCAGAAGTTTCGCTCGGAAGTTGGTTTTCGCGGAACATTCCGCTCAAATCTCCCATCGTGAGCGCGGCAATGGATAAGGTCACAGAGCATAAAATGGCGATCGCGATGGCAATGTGCGGAGGTATTGGAATTCTGCACGGCGGCATGTCTGCCGAACGGCAGGCGAGCCAGGTGGCAAGGGTCAAGCGGCATCTCAACGGGGTGATCGAGAATCCAATTTGCGTCCGCGAGGAAGAAAATGTGAAGGATGTGCTTGATAAGTGCGCTAAGAAGGGATTTACCTTCCGCAGTTTTCCTGTCATCGGCGTGAATGGCGTTCTGGTTGGCGTTCTAACTAGCACAGACCTCGACTTATGCTCGGATTGTTCCACTGCGAAAGTCAGAGACATAATGACTAAGGGAAATCTGGTTACTGCACCGCCGAATACGACAATTAGGGATGCGTACACTCTGATGAAAGAGGCAAGGAAAAAAGTGCTTCCGCTTATTGATGACGGCGGCAGGATTAAGGGCATGTACGTCCTTTCGGATTCGCAGAGAATTCTTTTCGGAAGCAACGAGTCGGCGCTCTACAATGTGGATGCGAACGGACGCTTGCGCGTTGGCGCTGGAGTAAGCGATGGAGGAGAAGAAGAATTGAAGCGAGTCGAACTTCTTGTCGGGGAAGGCGTTGATGTGTTAGTCGTAGAGACTGCCCATGCCGATACCCCTCACATGGTGAAAACCATTCAGTGTATCCGTGCGCGGTTCCCAGACGTAGATTTGGTTTCTGGGAATATTTCCGAGCCTGATTCTGCCAAGCGACTTGCGGATTTAGGCGTTGATGGGATCAAAGTTGGTCAGGGTCCTGGAGCAACGTGCACCACGCGTATTGTCGCGGGCGTTGGTTGTCCGCAGGCGACTGCGGTCTACAACTGCTGCAAGGCATTGCGCGGGTTTGAGATACCAGTTTGCGCGGACGGAGGTATTCGCTATTCCGGAGATATACCCATTGCGCTTGGGCTAGGCGCGGATTCGGTTATGATCGGCACGATGCTTGCGGGGACAGACGAATCGCCGGGGGAAGTGCGGGAGTATCGAGGGATCAGAGTCAAAGAGGTGAGAGGAATGGGATCTCCGAAAGCCATGGCTGCGAGTAAAGCGGCGCGCGATCGGTATCGCACGGAAAAAGACGGAAGCGTCCCGGAGGGCGGCGAAGGGTACGTTGTGCACAGGGGGTCGCTGGCATCTCTGCTTCACCAGCTTGTTGGCGGACTTCGCAAAGGAATGGGATATGTTGGGGCGGAGAGCATCGAAGAATTGCAAGCCAAAGCCGACTTTCATCGGTTATCTATGGCTGGCATTGCTGAATCGCATCCGCATGACATGGTATTGACTGAAAACCTCCCGAATTACTGGAGGGATGCCTAAAAGGATCAAGGAAAAGCCGGAATCTGAAAAACACAAGCCGTCAGTGGATCCATCGAGTAACCCTCGAGAGACACCACGGGCTTTTTTGTTTGAGCAAATAAACCAAGGATCATTGTAGGCGTTTTTAAACGCGCCCGTGAATCAGATTATTCGTTGCCGGAACTACGGTAATATCTTTAACAATTTGATCAAGCGCTTTCCGCGCATCAGTCATTCGCTTTTTGTCTTTAATCGAGAGCGGAATAATTTTTTTATTAAGCGGGGCGAGCGCCTGCGTTATTTCCGCAAGGCGGCCCGAATCAATCAAATCAATTCTCGAAATGATGATATACTCCGGTTTTTCAAGAAGAATGGGATTGTATGCGCCAAGTTCGCGGCGGAGAGTTTTATAATCGGCGAGCGGGTCGACAGTGGTCGAATCAATGAAGTGAAATAATATCAGCGTTCGTTCGATATGGCGGAGAAATTTTATCCCCAGGCCTTTTCCGGATGACGCGCCTTCTATGAGGCCCGGAAGGTCGGCAAGCATAAGGCCCTCATACGCGCCGAGGTGCGGTTCAAGCGTAGTGAATGCGTAGTTAGCAACGCGGCTCTGGGCGTTTGTTACAGCGTTCAAGAAACTTGATTTTCCTATGTTTGGGAATCCCACAAGGCCGACGTCGGCTATGAGTTTGAGCTCTAGTTGTAACTCGCAGGTTTCTCCGGGCAGACCAAGTTGGAATTCTTTTGGCGACGTGTTTATCGAAGACCGATAGTGGAAGTTTCCTTTACCTCCGTTTCCGCCTTTTGCCACAAGTAAGCGCTCGCCGAGCGCAGTGAGTTCATGATCCGTTTTTGCGGTTAGGTTGTGCGCTACCGTGCCTCTGGGAACTGGCAGAACCAGATCTTCTCCGCGATGCCCGTCGCGAAATGAACCGCGCCCGTCGCGCCCATGTTCCGCTGAAAACACTTTTTTCGCGCGAAACCGCCGAAGAGCGCCGAGATCAGCTACGGATTCAAGATAGACGCTTCCTCCATTGCCGCCGGACGCACCCGTTGGCCCGAGAGACATTTTTATTTTACTGAAAGCGACGGCGCCTTTGCCGCCCCGCCCAGCGGACACTTTAATAGTGACATTATCTATCAACATAATAATAGTAGTATACCCGTAGAATCGGAAAATAAGCTATCTTTTATGCTTCCGTCGCTAACATTCGCTCTGTTTTTGCCTTGTAGAAGGCGTGGAAAATTTATGCAATAATTATATGGATATGGATTCATCCGAAACTCATCGCCTAGGCACGCGGGCATTTCTGCTTTTTTTAAGCCGCCGTTTAATGTGGCCGATCGTTTTTGCCGTCGTGATCGCGGGGCTGTGGACGCAAAAAGAACGCGTGCCGCTTCTATATCGCGATTGGACTGATTATGGGCTTAACATTTTGGTCTTATTGTGGATTGGGCTTGCGGTATTCATTTTTCTCCGCAGTTTTTTTGAATACCGCGGATATTCGTTCCGGTTCGACGAGGAATTTTTTAACGTGACTCGCGGGTACTTTGTGAAGCACGAGATGGGGATTGTATACCATCAAATACAGTATGTGACGGTGAAGTGCGGCATTTTCGATCGCGCCATAGGAGTCGGTCATCTAATTATTATGACAAGCACCGGCGGCGGCAATTCCGCGCCTTCGGAGATCGTGCTTCCGGCTTTGGACAAAAGAAAAGCGCAGCTTGTGCGGCGCGAACTTCTACGGAAAGCGAATCGGAATCCCGATCGCGCGCCCGCTTCGCCGAAGCTCCAGCGAGGCGAGGCCACTTCGCGATCGCGCGCCGTTTCTTCCGAAGATGAATTGGAAGATTCAGACGATGAAAGTGATGAAAGCTAGAGGTTTGTTTTTGCATTGTCGTTTATATAAACCAAGGTTTGATTATTATCAAATTTTTTGTTATCATCGCATGTATGATGATACGGAAAAGCGACGAACTAAAACGCAACCAAATTAGAACATCTCTTCTAGTTTTTATGGAATCGTACAACAAAAACATTCCCGTTGATTTTCCGCATCCATCAGTCAAAATATTGAAAATATTTCAGGAACTGCATCCGATGCTTTTCAAGCGCGGAGCTGAGTGGTCAATTGATAAGCATCGCAAAAAGCTTATGGATTGGTTGCCTTCGTATAGTACTGTTTTATAGGTCTACTTTTCCTCTATCTTCTATAATCATTTGTATTGCGGGCGTAAAAAGCTCTCAATGTGAGCAACTAAGTTTTCTATAAAGAAAGTTTTGCATTCAAAATCAGGCCATGGAAAAGCCGTATGCCCATTGAGCTCGAACAAGCGCGGGCCATTCGGTCCCATTCCAATATCCATCGAATACATTGACTTCGGAAAGCGGGCGATTATTTTTTTATGTACCTCCGAATAAAAAGAAATGATTTCTTTTGGCAACATACTTAAAGCAAGCTCACGAATCGTAGCCCCTTGCTGGTAACTCGCGATGCGACTTCCCGTTTCTGGCGTGCGCACATGTGTAAGCGCTATTGTTTCATTGATAGTGACAATTCGGAGATCGTGATATGAATCGCAGACATGAGCAATTCCATTTTTCGTGTCCACAAATTCCTGGAGTATCGCGCCTTTTCTGATGTCCGACTTAATTTCTTCGTCGAATGGCATATTGTCTTTTTCAAATATGCGCACACCAATTCCATTTGTGCCGGTGTTCGGCTTGAAAACAATAGTATTGGTTTTTATGCGCTCTGTGGCGGATACGAATTCCTTCTCCGTAGCTACAGGAATAGTTTGTGGTGAGAATTCTTGGAGATATTGATATGTGTCCCATTTCGAAGCGCAAAAATTTTTGAATGCGGGAGTGTTTGTGATTCCTGCGCGGAGCGTCTTAACGTCTTCGTCCGGAATATTCCCGAGATTATAGATTACGTCGGCGGTTATTTGTTTCGTGGATGGCATGATAGCGCCACTAATGTAATCAGAGACTGGCTCAAAGATATCGTTTCCCTTGTAGCTCCCGGCATCAAATGCGAAGAAAAGATTGTGCTGTGCCGCAAGCGCGCGCGCGAGTTCATTATAGGAATCTGATTTATGATAACTTGGCGCGAACGTTTCTTTCTGCGAGTTTTTAAGCCAGATCACGATATTTCCACGAGGCTTTATATTTTTAACCGGCTGCGAGTGCATATTAAAATAAGTATAACGCTACAACGACAGTAGCTATCTACAAGCTGTTATTGTTTTGTTCAGACTGAATCACTCTTTGTTAAGTTGATATTGTAATATTTATAATTCATTATATCTATTCTTTGTCTGGCTTCATGTTAAGCATATTGAATCTTTGTGTGACAAAGCCGCCAGGGGTCAAAAAAGACATAGCGGCTTTGAATGTTGTTAAAGGTGTTGTTTATGATTGCGGGACAACTTCCCAGTTATCTGCGCGACTTTTTCGCTCGTAGATTCGGATGTACGACGTCGTTCTCTCGGATCTTATGCTCTGGCGCAAAAGTGTCTGCGCGCGGGCGAGTTCGGGGAATATTTCGGCATCCAGTTCCATCGCCAAGAAACGATAGAGATCGGGACCCACCTTAAAATCGGTTTTCTCAACGAGCAACTGCCGCGTTAGTTCATATAACGCATCCACATTCGGATCGATTTTCGCGGGTTTCTGGAAGCGCTCGAAAAAGCGTTGAATTTCTTGTTTTGCCTCTGCGGCGAGATCTCCCTTGATGATTGTCATGGTGTTGACCATTGCAACGACCCGACGAAGTCCGTTCGAGCTTGTAAAGCTGACTTGACGCCGTAAATTCCCGCGCTCGTCGATGAGGCGGGGGAAAACGTGTCGTTTGAGGCAGTCTTCCCGGGCGACCGATGCTTGTACAACTGCGGCATTGAGCCCAAAAACCTGAACTACGATGTCGTCGACAGTTTTTATCTCGTTGATTTCTTGCTCTTTGAGCGTTGCCAGCCTGGTTCCGAGCTTGGTCAATTCCTCCTTTGCGTGCTCGATCTGTTTCCGGTGAGCATCCCGCTCTTGAGTCAATCGAGCGGTATCCGCCGGCCAGTTCTCAATTTTTTTCCTCAAGCGGTCTTCCCTCTTCGTATTGTGGATTTTCAGGTCAGCCAATTGCCTGGCCGCTTGCATGAAATCGTGATAGCCTTTCGTCCATTTTTTCCTCGAGCGTTCCTCGAGCAGGATAAATTTCGCAAGAGCACGTTTGTCTTTTTTGATGCCGCGCTCAATTGCGATGATATGCGTCTTGAAGTTTCCAGCAGAATTCTTCTCGGAGTTAGTTTCAGTTTCCATAACTACAGCCTTTCAATTTTCAATATACGGACTCCGCATCTCCCTTGCGGCTAGGGGTAATACGACAATCGTTTTACAGGTAAGATATAAACACGTCTAAATATGCGTGTCCAGTTCTATCGTGTTTTTTGTGCCAGCCAACAAAAAGAGGCAAGAAGAAAGTTAAAACGTAATACAAATACACATCTAATTTGTAATATCCGTCCGCTGGTTTGAATGTTTTAACGAGGAAAAAATAATCAAACACGATTGCAATCAAAACCCAGGCCGCCGCAAGTAAAAAATAATACCACAATCGCAATTTCTTTTTTCCACGCCATTAAAAACACTTTGCCGAAAGAAATGGTGATCAATGCATACAGAAGTGTCCATGCTGGACCAAAAACCCAAAACGGAGGCGCCCATGATGGTTTGATGAGTTGCGAGTACCAATCGTAGGCATTCATAAGTGTCATTATATAAAAAACCATCACAAGAGCGAAGTGTTAAAATCTCAAACTTGTATCATGCGATTTTGCTCCACGGGTAGGGGGTCGAACAAAATTTCGAATCTGCATAGTATCTTCATATATAACTAAAATCTATATTTTCCTGCACTTAGTTAAAAACCCAAGCTCCCCGGGTAGGATTCGAACCTACGACCTTATCCTTACGTTTATCCTTATGTTTCCAAAAGGGACGGACTATATCATCTCCCGCGAGGGGAGCGAGGCGCTTCCGCCCCGACGGCCTATTGTCGGGGAGTACTCCTGTAAAAGGATAGTCTCTACACCTTTTCCGACCCATGTCGGAACTTGGCTCGGGATTGCCCTGCCGATTTTAACGCTTTGGGGTTTCCCCGAATTCACCTCGTTTTTCAACCCGAATTACTTCGGGAAGCTGCGTTATACCTCCTTCGAGTTCGCGGTGGCAATTAGCGCATACTAAAACACATTTATCCAATTCTGTTTTTACTTTTTCCCACGAGCGCGTATAACCTTTATCGCCGATTGAGAAATTTTTCTCACTTCGGTTTTTATGATGAAGGTCAAGCGCGCCCTGGTATTTTGAATAACTGCAGATTTGGCATTTTCCGCCTTTATAGGCGATTGCGAGTGTTTTAATCTTTCTTCGCCGTTTAGCTACTGCGCGGATTAATTCTTCTCGTCGGTCGGCATACGTTCTCTTATCTGCCATGAGATAATTATACCAATGTGGCAAACAAGATGCGTCCACAGGGATTTGCTCTACCACTGAGCTACCGGGGAGCTTGGGTTTCTAATATTCTTTTTTGTTTCAACGAGCTGGTGCCTGCGGTTTTTGCCGCAGATAAAATTGTAACAGAAATCTCTGTGTTATTTCAACCACTTTTCAACATAAACCAAAAACCCCGAAAGGGGCTTTTGGAGAGACCAGAGGTTTGCCCCAGAAGGGGCTGTCGCCACGCGTTATTTCTTAGTAAGTACCGCCTCTTCTATTTCACAGACGCCGCCGACACAGGCCAGCTCTTTTTTAACATCCGTCGAATCCGATTCTTCGTAGAGAAGAATTTGCGAAAAATCGATTGGAGGAAGTTTCGCCGCCAATTCTTCGTATCGCTCTTTCGTGATTTCTTCATACGGCGCGAGAAGATATGAGTGATCCTCGCGCGGCAGGAACGACAGGCCGCCGATCATATCCCAATTTTTATAGAGCCAGTGCGCGACCTCGATCCATTCATTATTGCCGACTGAAATCGTTACCGACGGATTGTGTTCGGTATAATTTATTTTCACTTTTTTCCAATACTCGAGCTGGTCAAGAGCCGTAAGATCGTCTTTTGTAACTGCGGTATCGGGAGACTTTACTGGAAATTCGATGACGAACGTGTTTGCCGCGGAAAGCGACTGTCCGACTTCTGGGAAGTAGGGGACTTTCTGATCTTTCATCATTTGAAACAGAGCGTCGGTGACGGCAATCCGGACGCGGCGGATATAATATTTCGCGTGCCGCGGGTGGATTCCAGAAGAAGAATCTACGGTCTGTGAAAGATTGCCGGAAGGTTTCACGCATGTGATGGAGGCCGACGCATTAATTCCGAATCGCGAGGCGTATTCTTTATTAGTTTCAATCGAATAATCGCGTAGTTTACGGAGAGTGTTTTCATCGCGCACTGCGGCGGAATCCCACTGGCCTGTAATGGATACCCCAAGCAACCGCTCTATTTCGCAATTTTTCTTCCATTCCTTTGATAGATAGGGGAAGTTTGTAAGCGTTGACTGATATGTTCCCAAAATCGTGGCGATCCGCATTTTTTTCATGAGTGTTTCCTCCGTGTCTTCGGCGCGTGCGACGATTTCCGAGAGGTTGCAGAATTCCTTTGGCTGAAGCAGGATCTCGCCACAAGGGTTCGTTCCTATTTTCGATATTCCTTGTTTAAGGATTTTTTTGCGCCGTTCAGGCATTTGGTAAACAAGGCCGCCACGGTTGAAAATGCCTCTTTCGCCGGTGCCGCTTTTCGCCAATGAAATCCATTCTTCTAAAAATTGCGTCGAACTCGGTTTTTCATTATATACGGCGGAGTTATTGGCCATTGTCCGTTGGGATTCCGTGAAGTAGAACTGGCCAGTCTTCGCGGATCGCATATCCGGGTCATCGAGGTCGGAGAGAGAAATCATCGCGCTTCGGCGAACGCCGCCGGAGACGACTATCTCGCCGATCTTGCAGCAAATGTCGTGGACATCAATGTTGGATAGGCGCCGACCCTGTCGAGAAAGAATCTTTTTTCGGGCAAACGCGAGAAGCGAGCGGAGCGGTTCGGGACCAGAACTTTTCCCTCCCATTGTTTTTAGCCGCGCTCCAGCAGGACGCAACTGGGAAAAGTCAAAATCAATATCTTTTCCCTCAAACCAGGTTTTGAGTCCAAGAGTTACCGAATCGCACCAACCCTCCTTGCTGTCCGCGATAACGTGCGTTGAAAGTTTTTTGCCGGTTTGTTTTTTTATCTGAGGAAGTCCTTGCACGGTTTGGCCCTCAACGGAAAAACCGACTCCGGTGCCGCACATCGAGATATACATAATCTCGGCGAAATCCTCGATTTTCGATGGGGCAACATATGAACAATTAAATGCGGCGACATTTGTGCTTCGAGCCGCCTTGCCCGCAAACTGGAGAAGGCGCATCGAAGGCATAGCTTCTTGGCGTAGGATTGCTTCCCGCACCTCCGCGTATTCCACGTCATTCAATCTGTTCCCAAGATTTTCCTTCATGAAACTCATATAGCGGTCAACGGTTTCAATCCAGGTTTCTCGCCTGCCTTCTTCCGGAATCCAACGCGAATATGTCCGGTAATAGATAAATTCTGAAAGCGGATTGCGGAAGTATTTTTTACTTTCGCGCGTGAGTTCCACAACGCGCTCTGGAACGGATTTTTTCATCTCTCTGATTTCCGCCCTGTCTTTCCGGTAAAGGATGTACGCCTTCGCGGTTTTCGGAAAGTCCGACAGAATCAGCTGGGTTTCTACAATATCCTGAATTTCTTCAATGGTTGGAACATGCTCCTTTTTAAATTTTTTCGCGAGAGCTTCCACGACCGCCTGCGAAACTTTTTCGGCGTCGTCTTTTGCGTTGCCTTCGTCAGTTGCCTGCATCGCGCGCGAAATCGCGCTCGTGATTTTTGGCTCATCAAACGCGACTAATCGGCCATCCCGCTTACGCACCTCCTTGAACTCAGCTTTCTTTGAAAAAAACATCGGAGAGATTTTTTATAATTTTTTGAATTTGTTTCGACACGTGCTTATAAATTTTAACATTGCTTACGCGCAAGAGGTGTGGATAACTTTCGATTTTTTCATAGCGCCGAAAAATTTTTTAAGAAAAAATTGAAACCTCGACACAGATGTCTCTTGCGTGTCAAATGTTTCAAAAATTTCTTCTTTTTGGAGTGGCGCGCGAAGAAAATTGGAAAAATCTCAATGATTAAAAGGATTTTTATTTAATTGCATGCGTCCATATATGCATTTTGCATTCGAGGCGTAGGAAAAATAGCCGCATTTTTTGCGAAAAACGCCATTTCTTCGCGTAATCAATCTTCTTGACCTGTCGGAGCTGGTTTTGATAAGGTTGTGTACATACATGGATTCAAGAGAGGGCTTGACAGATGACCCTATCGGAGAGACTTGGCCGAAGAAAAAGATCATCATCGTCCCAGTTGCCTTTTTTGTCGGAGGGATTGTTATTTTTATTCTTTTGTTCGTGCCCGGCATACGTGATTTTTTCCATGAAACCGGCTCGATTTTTTCTCGGAGCTTATCTGATACATTTTTCCCGCCTCGGCTTGGAAAACTTGTCGCAGAAATAGATCTTCAAGCGGAACGTTTTGCCATAGCGCAGCATGCGTCGAGTTCGGATAGCGCCGTATCCAATTCCCGAGGCAGAACGCAAGGTTTTAATCGGTCGGTTTTAGAAAAACAGATTTCGAATCTGGAAAGAACGGAATTGAAAACGGAAAAAAATTCTGAAGAGGTAAAATCCGGAGATGCGATCGTTTTTCTGCCAGGGTCGGCAAACATTGTTTCCGGATCGTATTCCGAAGGTGCTAGCGAGACTTCGTCGGAAGCCCCTCTTGTAAAAAATATTCTTATCGCGGAAGTTCAGATCGCGGGCGTATCCACAACGCATGATTTTATAAAAATATATAACCAAGGAAATTCAAGCGTTGGTCTTGACGGCTGGAAGTTGAGAAAAAAAACTGTTTCGGGGGCGAGCTATTCATCTCTGCGGGTATTTCCTGCGGGGAGCGTGATTCAATCGCATGGATATTTTGTGTGGGCAAATTCTTCGAACGCGTTTGATGCGATAGCGGGCGCAAACTCATCGAGCACTCAGACGCTTGCCGCCGACAACAGCATCGCTCTTTTTGATCCGAATGGCATAATTATTGATGCGCTAGCATGGGGGTCGGGGCATGCGAGTCCCTATGTTGAGGGGATTGCGTATCCTATAAACCCAGGCGTAAACGAAATTTTGTCCAGAAGGTTTTCCGGCGGCGCTCTGCAGGATACGAATAATAATTCAGCTGATTTTGAAATCAAATGAAGAGTACATCGTGGGGCAGGGCGGCGAAGTGGTACGAAAAACTTTTAGGAGAAGAGGGAACATACCAGCGGGATGTGATTCTCCCTAACTTAATTCGCGTGCTCGATATAAAAAAAGGAGAAAAAATTCTCGATCTTGGCTGTGGGCCAGGTTTTTTCTCGTCTACATTTGAGAAGCTCGGTGCGAATGTGATTGGGGTTGATGTCTCGAAAGCTATGATTGATGTGGCGCGAGAGCATTCACAAAAAGAAATACTCTACTATATAGCGCCTTCAGACAAGCTTGATTTCATCGGTAACGGGGTCGTTGATAAAATAACGATCATTCTAGCGCTCCAGAATATTGAGCGGTTAAACGAGACGTTAATTGAGTGCGGTCGCGTGCTTAAGTCGGGCGGACACCTATATATAGTATTGAACCATCCTGCATTTCGTGTGCCAAAAGCGTCTGGTTGGGGATGGGACGCGGAAAATAAGATGCAATACCGCCGAATTGATTCATATATGTCTGAGGCAAAGGTGAAAATACAAATGCATCCAGGCGATCGGTCGGACGAATTTACTATCTCGTTTCATAGATCGTTACAGATTTATTTTAAAGGATTGCGCAATGCTGGGTTTGCAGTTGAATCGCTTGAGGAATGGATTTCGCATAAAAAAAGCGGGCCCGGTCCGCGAGCAGGCGCGGAGGATAAATCGAGAAAGGAAATTCCGCTGTTTTTGCTGCTGCAAGCGGTGAAGCGAGTAGTTGGTGGCTAGGAGTTAGGAATTAGTTTAAAATAAATTTTAGATCACCTCAGTCAATTCTAACTACTAAATCCTATGCGCCTTCATAGATTTTTTGGCAATTTCGATCTTAGGAAAGAACGTTTTGCCGTTTCAGATCGTGAGCTTATAAACCAGTGGAGGAACGTGCTTCGCTTCGAGATTGGGAGCGAGCTTGTGCTCTGCGACGGAAAGTTGAACGAAGCACTCGCTCGGATAATTTCTTTCGACAAAAATTCCGCCGAAATCGAAATTTTGGGCATCTCTAAAAATGAAAGCGAGCCGAAGCGGTCCGTGGCGCTCTATGTTTCTATCTTAAAAGGAGAACATGCCGAAATAGTTGCGGAAAAAGCGACTGAAATCGGAGTGTCGGAAATAGTGCCGATAATTTCCGAGCGGACGGTCAAACAAAGTGTTCGCCCTGAACGGCTGCTCAAAGTTATTAGAGAAGCCGCCGAGCAATCGGGGAGAGGTGTTATTCCTACTCTTCACGAACCGTTGCCGCTCATGCTTGCCCTGCGCCAAGCTTCGGTATATGACACGAATTTCTTTTTGCATTACAGCGGAGACGACATAAGTAATTTCGCCGGAAAAAATTTTCACACGGCGGGGGTATTTGTCGGTCCTGAAGGCGGATGGACTGGGGCAGAAATCGCGCTTGCAAAAAAGTCGGATTTTAAAATCGTGACTCTCGGTAATCTGACGCTTCGGGCGGAAACGGCGGCCATTGTCGGGGTATATTCCGTTTTGAGGATGATGTAATGCTTCCATGAAATGCGCGTTTTGCGAATTGTCGGAAATTAGATCGAAGGAAATTACGCGCAATAAATTTGCGTGGGCGTTTCCAACGAACATCCCCATTGTTAGACCCCCATCCCCAAATACCTTCGGCCGCGATACTGCTGAATTTCTGATAGCGCAAGGAGCAAGGACGAAGGTGTGCTTTATGTACTCCGAGTCTGAAGTGACACCGCGCTATCAGAAATTCACTGTATCCCTTTGGGTTGCGGGGATATTCTCATCCCGCTTCGTTGCGACTGCGTCGCAGTGGATAAACCACAGTTTCCTTGTCGCGCCTCGCGGATATGAGAATATCTCTCGCAACACGGCGAGAACGTATTTGGGGATGGGGGGTCTTGGACATCTTTTGGTTTGCCCAATTCGATGCGTTGCGACGTTTGAAGATCTGACCGTAGGGGAGCGAGATGCGATTTTTGAATTACAGTCGCAGTTAAAAAAAGTTCTGACGAAATTATTCGGTGCGGAGGGATTTAATCAGGCGTGGAATCATGGTAAGGCAGGCGGCCAATCTGTTCCGCATTTTCATCTACATCTTATTCCGCGCAAAACGGGGGACGAAGGAATCACGGAATATGAACCGAGAAAGTTTTTATATCGGCCGGGGAGCAGAGCAGAGACGCCAGAAAAAGAGCTTCAAGAAATTTCGGAGCTGATTCGAAAAGAATTATATATGATTTAATCTTGGTTATGTATCTATTCTCAAATTTTTCATAAGGTATCATTAGTTTTATGAGAATAATTGCACATCTTGATATGGATGCTTTCTTCGCTGCGGTTGAGGAACGCGACCGCCCGCGACTTCGTGGCTTGCCGATCGCTGTCGGCGCAGATCCGAAAGGCGGCGCGGGGCGCGGAATAGTTTCAACTGCGAACTACAAAGCGCGGGAATATGGGATTCGCTCTGCGCTACCTATTTCTACCGCGTGGAGATATTCCGAAGAAGCGAAAAGAGCCGGAAAGCCGGAAGTGATTTTTATTGAACCGGATTTCAAAAAATATTCTGCGGCATCAGATCGAATCATGGAAATTATAAAAAAAGCGATCCATAAAAAAGTATTGTTGGAGCGAGCCAGTGTTGATGAAGCGTATTTCGACTTAAGTTTTACGAATGCATATGAAGCTGCGCAAAAACTGTGCGAAACAATAAAAAAAGAAATAAAAAAGGAGGAAAACCTCACATGCTCAATCGGTATTGGGCCGAACAAACTTATCGCGAAGATAGCATCGGATATGAAAAAACCTGACGGACTCACGGTTGTGGAAGAAAAAGACGCGGAAAATTTTTTAGAGCCTCTTCCAATTCGAAAGATTCCGGGAATAGGGCCGAAGACTGAAGAGAAATTTAAGAAATTGTCCGCCGGAGGCGGATCCTCCTCTGGAGGAAAGGTTGCGCGCGTCGCGGATCTCAAAAAATTTTCCGAGGAAAAGTTGCGAGAATTGCTTGGCGTCTGGGGCGCGGAACTCTATCGAAAAATCCGTGGAATAGATGATTCGCCGATTGTCGAAGAATACGAAGCGAAATCCATCGGCGAACAGGAAACATTCGAGATAGACTCACGCGATCCTGGTTTTATTTCAGCGCGACTTAAAGCGCTTTCAGATGGCGTGTTCAGAAGTTTTAAGCAAAGCGGTTTCAAGGTTTTTAGCACGATCGTCGTGACTGTTCGGTTTGCGGATTTCGTCACAAAGAGTCGCAGCCATACAATGCCTGATCCGACCGATTCAAAAATAATTCTGGAATTTGAGGCGTTCAAACTACTCATGCCGTTTTTTGATAAACGGGAGAATCAAGAAAAAAAAGCAATTCGTTTGATTGGTATTCGCGTCGAAAAGCTGAATTAATAGGAGCTTATTATGGTTCTTGTCCTAAACTTTATTGATGGAGTTTATTGGAAGACTGCGGATAAAAAATTGGAATTACAAAACGATCTGGCTATTGGAAAATTTTATCGAACACCATAGAATTCAATCCATGGCTATTAAGTTTTCTATTCTCAAAAACTCCACAAAAAGTCGAGCGCGACTGGGGATCTTAAAAACGTCGCACGGCGAGGTGGAAACACCGGCGCTTGTGCCGGTTGCGACGCAAGGGGCGGTGAAGGCGCTCACGAATGAACTTGCGGAACAAGCTGGTTGCCAGTTGCTTATCGCAAATACATTTCACTTGCATCTGCGGCCTGGCGAGCAGGTTATTGAAAAAATGGGCGGATTGCACGCGTTTATGAACTGGCCGAGGCCTTTGATGACCGACTCCGGCGGATTTCAGGTATTCAGTCTCGGGTTTGGGCGTGATTATGGAATGGGCAAAATTTTGAAAGAAAAAGAAAAGTCCGGCCGGAAAATCAAAGCTGGACAAAAACCGTCATTTCTCAAAATTACCGACGAGGGCGTACATTTTTCCTCACCAATTGACGGCAAGAAACTTTTTATTGGACCGCGCGAGTCTATGGCGATTCAAGAAGCGCTCGGTGCTGACATTATTTTTGCCTTCGACGAGTGTACGTCTCCAATCGCCGATCGTGAATACACGGTCGCGGCGCTCCGGCGGACAAATCGGTGGGCGAGAATCTGTGTTCAAGAGTCAAGTGTCAAGGGTCAAGTTTTGTACGGAGTTGTGCAAGGCGGAAAGTTCGCTGATCTTCGGAAAGAAAGCGCGAAGTTTATAGCCACGCAGAAATTCGACGGCATAGGCATCGGAGGCGAGTTTGGCGATGACAAGGCAACAATGACTAAAATGCTCCGAGTGGTCATAAATGAACTTCCTGACGAAAAGCCGCGGCATCTTCTCGGCATCGGCCACCCCGGGGATATTGAGCGGATCGTGAAAGAGGGCATAGACACATTCGACTGCACCGCGCCGACCCACTACGCGCGCCACGGAACCGCATTTACATCAAACGGCCGAATTGACATCAATAAATCGGCATATCTCAAAGATAAAAGACCAATTGATCCGGAGTGCGGCTGCTTCGTCTGCCACGATCATTCCCGTAGCTATCTTTGCCACCTATTCAGAAGTCGTGAGATGACGGCGGGAACGCTGCTAACATTTCACAATCTTTTTTACTTCAATAAATTCGTTGCTGGCATCCGGGCCAAGATTCGAAAAGGGCTTTTATGAGCGATCGAGAGTTCAAAAAACTTCTGGCGCGGTACGATTATAAGCTTCCGCCGGATTGCATTGCTTCAACGCCCGCTTCGCTACGTGATAGCGCGAAGCTTATGGTATATAACCGGCGTGACGGAAGTATAACCGACGCGGTATTTCGCGATTTGCCGAAATTTCTTCCGAAAGGAGCGTTGCTCGTCTTTAATGAGACAAAAGTTGTTCCAGCTCGTCTCGCGCTTACGAAGTCAACTGGCGGCGCAGTTCGCATTCTTTTCATCGACTTAAAAGGGAAACGCTTTCGCGTGCTCGCTGATCGCGCGATTAACGCAAACGACGTGCTTTTTTTTAATGATAAACCAGCATTTCGCGTTTGTGATCGCGAAGGAAGCTACCACGTTCTCACTCCAGTATGCCGTATGAACTTGAAAAATTTCCTTGAACGCTACGGCGATGCGCCGTTACCGCCATACATAAAAAATTCGCCGCTTACAAAAACTGAACGCCGACGCTGTTACCAGACCGTATTCGCAAAAACGCCAGGTTCGATTGCCGCGCCGACGGCATCACTCCACTTCACAACAGGACTGTTGCGAAAACTTAAAAAATCCGGCATTGAAACCGTCCTTATCACGCTCCACGTCGGATTGGGTACATTTGCCCCGCTCAAACCGGAAAACTTTGAAAAACAATCACTTCACGAAGAAGAATTTAGTATTAGCGCTGCCGCCGCTCGCGCTATAAATAAAGCACTGCGAGATGGGAGGCCGATCATCGCAGTCGGCACTACCACGCTCCGCGCTTTGGAGTCAGTTGCTCATTCGACACGCTTAAGGCGAGTTGATGCGCACGGAAACATGAAAAAGCTTAGCGGAAAAACGTCGCTTTTTATCCGCGAAGGATATAACTTCCGCATCGCAGACGGCATTATTACCAACTTTCACGTTCAGCGTTCGAGTATACTTATGCTTGTCTCGGCATTTGCAGGCAGAGAACATATTCTCAAACTCTATCGCCGCGCTATCAAGAAGGACTATCGTTTTTTCTCATTCGGGGATGGTATGTTAATTTTATAAGCAAGAAGATTGCCTTGAGCTGATTTTTTTGTTTATATTTGTGAAGGCTTCGGAATTACCCGGGGCGTTTGAAAAAGGGTACGTTATGTCTGAACATGAAAAAGTATTAGCTGGCCATTTTGCTGAGGCGACGAAAACAATTAACACTGCGGTATGCTGGAGCGTTCTGGCGACGATGATTGAATTTTCGCCCAGAGCAGACATATCCGTTTTTAGAGGATGGAGCGTCAGAGAGTTTGGCGGAGTAGGGGTTGATGCGACTGTTGTGACATTCAGGAATGTTCGCGTTGTGCGGACAGTGCGGCAATTCCGCCTGTTCGTTGGATCGATGCCGATTGGGTTTTATTTTCCACACTGGACGATCCTAAAAATCTGGGATGAGGCTGGGATCGTTTGCGAATTGGTTGATGATTAGCCAAGGCGTCGTTTCATTGCATAAAAACTTCGGGCTCCTTCATCGGGGCCCGAGTCGTTTTTGGAGTTGAGTGTGAGCGCGTGTGTTAAAATCTAAGCAAAAGGTCGCATACATCTATAAATAAACAATGAAACACTACGTGTGTGTTGGCGAATGCAGGGGCGTTTCTAATGTTCCGAAAACGTGCGGTGCGTTAGGGTGTCACAAATACGGACATCCGCTCGTTGAATGCGAGTGCGAAGACAGAAAACACAACGAAACGTTCGAAAAAAAGCGTAAGGATGTAGGGGAAGAAAAAAATAACACCTGATTTTATACTTGATAGTTCTCGTTTTTATCGCGTGGCAAGCATCGAAAAGATCTGAATTGACGTATGGCGAGAAAGAAAAATAATTTAAAAAGCGAGATAGTAGCTGTATTATGCGACATCCGCAGTATTCATAACGTCGGTTCGATTTTTCGCACAGCAGACGGTGCTTGCGTCTCGAAAATTTATTTGTGCGGCATTACGCCATCGCCCGTAGACAGAATTGGAAATTACATCCGGCAGTTTTCAAAAGTGTCGCTCGGGGCGGAGCGGCATCTCGAATGGGAAAAAGCGAAAAGTGCGCTTCGCGTGGTAAAAAAACTCAAAGCAGAAGGTTTTAAAATTCTTGCCATCGAGCAGGCGAAAAATTCAATTTTTTATTATAAAGCAAAAATGCGAGGAGGGGCATCAAAGATCGCGCTAGTTGTTGGGTCCGAAATCGGCGGTGTACCGCAAGCTGTTTTGAAATTAACTAACGAGATTTTGGAAATTCCGATGCGCGGCGCGATCGTGCGGCACGCGCGTCACCCGCGGCGCACCGGCAGTGGAAAAGAATCTCTAAATGTTTCTGTGGCGTTTGGGATTGTGGCGTACGAATTAAATAGATAAGGTGCTTCACTCTTGTGTTTGACGATCGTCAAACACAAGAGTGACTTCCCTTGGTCTGAAACTTTAAACCTCCCAGATGGTAGAGAAAATTGAAGAGGAGCGCACGGTTTTCCGCGCGCTCCTCGTGTTGCAGAACATTATTGCGTTTGTGCTTTCATAGGATCATGCCGGTGTTTTCTCGCAACCGCAATGAGTTCCGAGAGCCTCAGCGATTTCGCGAACAATCCGTTCCGCGGCTTCTGCCGGGTTTGGATCTTTATAGATAGGAGAACCCACGACAAGTTCGTCGGATTCTGCCTTGATCGCGTTCGCTGGCGTGTCCAGTCGTTTCTGGTCCGTCTTGTCCGCGCCGGCCGGTCTGATCCCCGGTGTTACGATCCGGAATTTCGGGCCGCACGCGTTTCGGATGGGCAGAGCTTCGTGGACCGAAGCCACTGCTCCGTCGAGGCCGGCTTTCTGAGCGGCTCGAGCAAGCGAAACAACGAGAGCTTCCATCTTGTGCTTTTTGATTTCTATCGCGTCTGGGCCATTGTGCTCAAATAGCGGAACGACTCCGATTTCTGCCAGATCGTCATAATCCTGCGACGTGAGAATCGTGACCGCGATGACCAGCGGACATCGGACGTTTCTCCCGGCTTCCTCCCATGTTTGCATGGCTGCGTCTTTTGCCGCGCGCATCATCTTGACGCCGCCCAAAGCGTGAACGTTTATCATGCCCACGTTCATGCGGGTTACGCTTGCAACGGTTTTCGCGACGACGTCAGGTGTGTTGTGCCATTTAAGGTCAACAAACACATTAAGAACGCCGATCCGGTGCATAGCCTCTATTACCTGCGGTGTGCCGTTCGCCTCGAGGATGACCGTGCCGAGCTTGATTCTCCCCACATGCGGAGCGACCAAGCCCGCGATTTCCTGCGCCGCGTTCAAGTCGGGAACGTCGAGAGCTAGTGTTAGTTTTTGTCTTGCCAGGTCTAGTGTGTTACTCATAGCTTCTGTTTTTCTCTTGTTCAGTTTTCAGCGAGCTGCTACCTTGTTGCCTCCGGAATGTACACGCGTACCCCATCGGCTTGCTGTGGTTAGAATACGTCTTTTCGTGTAAGGGTGTCAACAAAACAGAACTTAAAAGTTAAAGCTCAAAAGTGAAGCTCCACGGCCTTATGGTTCAACGCAGTTCACCACACTGAGCCATGTCGAAGCGCAGCCGTGGCCTCTTGCTTATTGGCAGGCTGGATTCCGTGGAGCGGAATCCAGCCTGCAGAAAGCCATACCCCATTCACCCAGCACCACTTTTATAAAACAAAAGTGGTGCTGGGTTCATCCACCGGCTTCCGCCGGTGGCTTTCTGGGGCTGTGGTAAAAAATTAGATCGCTGAGTTTAAAAAGCTTTCCGTTTTAAGATTAAAGCTTTAAACTATTTTAATGGGTAAACGAATTTTCGGCTTCAACAGAAACGTCTTTTTTCTGGGGCTCGTGAGTTTCTTTAATGATATTTCGAACCAGATGGTGCAATCAGTAATGCCTGTATTTTTAACGACGGTTCTCGGAGCGTCGGCTTTTTTTGTAGGAGTGCTCGAGGGCGTGGCGGATGCTTTGGCTAGCGTGCTCAAGGTTTTGTCTGGTTGGTATTCCGACAGGATTGGGAAGCGGAAGATTCCGACCGTAGCGGGGTACGCTCTTTCTCTAGGAGTACGGCCGCTTCTCGCTCTCGCATCCAGTTTTTCGCAAGTTTTTTCTCTGCGGATTATTGATCGTATCGGAAAAGGAGTCCGTGATGCTCCGCGAGATGCGTTGATTTCCGAGTCAATCGAGCCGAGAGAGTACGGAAAGTCATTCGGCCTTCAGCGGGCATTTGATGCCTTGGGTACAATGATCGGCCCGCTTCTCGCTTTCTTGTTTCTCCCTCTTTTGAATAACAGTTATAGATCGCTGTTTATCGTCGCTTTTGTGATCGGCCTTGGCGCGCTCGCCAGTTTTATTTTTGTGAAAGACGTTCGAAGTCCGAATGTCGCAAAATCTTCTCCGCCCAAGCCCGACACTAAACTTTTTAAGACGAATAAAAGGTTTATTTTCATTGTCGGATCGATTTTCGTATTCGGAATGGGGACATTGCCGATCATCCTTCTGCTTTTGAAAGCGCAGGAAGTCGGCATTTCAAGCGGAAGCTTACCCCTTGTTTATTTTATATACAACCTGTCTTTCGTTGCCAGCGCAGTTCCATTGGGGAAGCTTGCGGACAGGATCGGCGAGGGAAAAGTTATCGCTGGCGGGTTTGCGGCGGCGCTTCTCGCGTATCTCGGGCTTGCCGGCACGAGCGATATCGTGCTCACGATTTTACTTTTCGCGCTTCTTGGTCTTTACTCGGCGGCTACGGATGGAGTTGAGCGCGCTTTTGCTTCAAAACATCTAAGTCGCGATATTTTGGCATCCGGCCTTGGGTTTATGAATATGGCGATCGGGTTTTCCTCGCTTGTCGCTGGAGTAGTCGGTGGATTATTATGGACGCGTTTTGGGTCTGCGGTTGCGCTAGATTACGCCGGAGTGATGTCGCTAATCGGCCTCGCGCTTTTTGTGTACGTGGACAGAAGCGTGCTAGCAAAGCATGCATAAGTTTAATCGCATGATCTTTTTTCTTTTGCCGTTTCTATGTTTAGCGGGCGCGGTGTTTGGTTTATATGTTTTGATCAACAAAACGAACTCGAAACTTTCGTCGTACAATGTTTCAATCGGTGGAAAAACGTTCACCGTCGAGCTGGCCGACACAATACTTACCAGGACGCGCGGGCTATCTGGGCGTGAAAACCTGCCGGACGACTCCGGAATGCTTTTCACTTTCCCGAGTTCCACGAGGAACGGCTTTTGGATGAAAGATATGAAGTTTGCCATCGATATCGTATGGATTGGCAAAAGCTCGCCCTCCCACGTTTTGCCAGGCAAAACGTGGGAGGGCAAAGTGATCGGCGTTACGGAAAATATAATGCCTGAACCGGGGAAGCGGTTGTGGTCTCTAAAAATATATTATCCGCCGGAGGATATTGATATGGCGCTTGAAGTTAATGCTGGCGCGGTAAAGAAATACGGCTTGAAAATTGGGGATAGCGTAAGTGTTCAAAAATGAAAAATTAGCATTCGCATCACTTCTGCGTTCGATTGTTCTGAAAATATTGCTATAATACAACTATGGCTAAAAAATCTATCAACAAAGTGCGGGTCGCGATAAACGGTTTTGGGAGGATCGGGCGGGCGTTTTTGAAGGTTGCGGCGACGAGGCCGGAGCTTGAGGTTGTAGCGGTTAACGAATTGGGAGATATCCATAATATGGCATATCTTTTGAAGTACGACAGCGTGTATGGCAAAAGCGATTTGGAAATCTCGGTGGATGAAAAAACTCCTGCGATTGTCGTCGGAAACAAAAAAATAAAATTTTTGAGCGAAAAAGAACCGACGAAATTGCCATGGAAGGATTTGGCGGTTGACGTAGTTGTCGAGTCAACGGGTTTTTTCACGAGTTATGAGAAAGCGAAGGTTCATCTTGAATCGGGAGCGAAGCGGGTTGTTATTTCAGCACCAGCGAAAGATGAACCCTTCGACTCAGCTCAGGGCGGGGTTGGCGCGATGACGAGAGGAGAAACAGTTCTCGTGGGCGTGAACGAAGAAAAACTGAAGAGTTGCAAGATTAGTTCGAACGCGTCGTGCACAACGAACGCGGGGAGTCCGCTCATCGCCATTCTTGACGAAACAATCGGCATTGAAAAAGCGATTTTAAATACTGTGCACGCGTATACCGCAAGTCAGGCGATTGTGGACGCGCCGAACAAAAAAGATTATCGCGAAGGGCGCGCGGGAGCGCAGAATATAGTCCCGTCTTCAACGGGCGCGGCGAACGCGACAACAAAGGCCTATCCCGCGCTTGCGGGGAAATTCGACGGTATCTCAATCCGCGTGCCAGTCGTTGCCGGATCGATCGTTGATGTTACATTTATTTCTAAACGCGCGACGTCCAAAGAAGAAGTGAACAAAATCTTGAAAGTCGCCGCTCGCTCGGCGCGCTGGAAAAATATTTTTGCAGTTACGGAAGAACCGCTTGTCTCGCGGGACATTCTGGGAAGCTCGCATGCTTCAATCGCCGATCTAGCGTTCACGCGCGTAGTTGGAAGCAATCTGGTAAAAGTTCTCGCGTGGTACGACAATGAGATGGGGTATACGTACACGCTCGTTGACCACGTGCTAAAAGCTGGGAAACTTTTATAAACTTATGCAACAATCCATCTCATCAAACCGATCGTTAAAAGTGCAGGATATAATGACTGGGAAAATCGTGGCTCTAAACGATAGCGATGGCTTGCTCTCAGCGGTGCATCTTTTCGAGGAGCATGGTTTCGCCGGTTTCCCGGTTATCGATTCTAACAAGAAGCTTGTAGGCATACTTACCGAATTCGACCTTCTCTCTCACGGCAGCGGAATTCACATTCCGACTGCTATGGGTATTTTTGGAAGGCTCGTGCTGGAGAAGAAAGATAGCGGGGAATTAAACAGTTATTTTAAAAAGTTGCGGAGTATAAAAGTGAGAGACGTAATGAATAATAATCCGTTGACAATTCGCGCGGACAGCCCCGCGGAAGATTTGGCGGGAGAATTTTATGAGCATCACAAAGTCAACCCGATTCTTGTCGTTGATAAAGACAATAACTTGGTCGGCGTTGTAAGCCGCCACGACCTTATTAAGTTTTTTAATGAAAACTACTTGCGAACTGCCCTAGAAGAAGCGCCGCATCCAGCTAGCGGCGCCATAAGTTTGAGCCGGCGCGAGACAGAAGGAATTGCAGACCGGACCATATCGGAAATTTCGCACCGGTTCTCTTTGGTGAGCGCGAGAAGGCGATTTATGTGGAAACTTATTGCGGTTATTTCGTTTGCAATCGGTTTTGTGGCCGCGCTCGCGTGGATGTTGCGAATTGTATCAAAATAGAATTACAACCGGGGCGTATTTGACGTGTAGGGAACTGCAATTTTGTAGTGCTTGCGAGGCGTAGAGAGCTGCATCTTGCTATGCGCGTGGAGATGTAGCATAATCAAGCGCATGAGTGGTGTTGTAAAAAAAATCTTGATCGTTGAAGACGACACGTTTATTTCTTCGCTTGTTAAAGCTCGTCTTGAAAAAGAGGGATTCGAAGTTGTTCAGGCGTTTGACGGCGAAGAAGGGTTGCGGCTTCTTAAAGCGGAAAAACCGGATCTTATTATTCTTGATCTAATTATGCCGAAGTCGTCAGGGTTCGAATTGATGGAACAACTCAATATAAACGTAGAATTCAATCAAATACCGCTTATGATATTAAGTAATTTGGCGCAAGAGAGCGATATCCAAAAAGCTAAAAACCTAGGCGCGAGGGAATTTTTCATAAAAATCAGGACATCGATTGATGATGTTGTTGCAAGAGCAAAGGAGTTGATGGGTTAATTGACTTAAAACAAACAGTACAGTATATTCATACTGTTATGATCCCAGAGGAAACATTAAGAAAAATTCGTCCAGGTGCCAGGGTGCGAGTTCATGAAGGAAAAGGGAAAAGTGTGTTCGAGGGGCTTGTGATAGCCCGAAAGCACGGTTCCGAGGCCGGAGCGACTGTTACCGTTCGCGCCATTGTTGCTGGCGTCGGCGTGGAGAAAGTGTATCCAATTCACGCACCTACCATTTCAAAAGTTGATATTCTTTCTTCTCCGAAAAAAGTGCATCGTTCTAAGCTCTATTTCGTTCGCGCTATTTCAGGTTCGCGCATTCGGCAGAAATTGGGAGTTTCACTCTAAAAAAAGAAAAAAGAAATAAGCACGGAGTCCCTTCGTGGGAAACCGTGCTTTGGCCGAGATTTTGGGGAGCCACTCGGCAAGCTTGGTGAGTTTGACTAGCGGATTTTTTACATAACCTCCCTCGAAGCAATCGAGATTAAAGTATACTTTAATAGATTTGATTAGTAAATAGCCAGATCGGTTGCGGAAAATTTTTTGGAGTAATGCGGATTAAATGATATGTCGCGGTTGAAAACTTTCTGAATCTACTTATAATCTTGATGTAACGCGCGGGTGGCGAAACGGCAGACGCACTACCTTGAGGTGGTAGCGCCCGTAAGGGCGTGCAGGTTCAACTCCTGTCCCGCGCACATGCAAAAAATATTATTACTTTCAAGCGGCAGGTTTCTGATAAACAATACAAAAGTTTTTGAAAAACCGTTTAAGGATATGAAAATGGCCTATGTTATCACGGCATCGAAGGGAGTTGAGAATCTCGATTATATTGAAAGAGAAAGGAAGTTTTTCAAAGATCAAAATTTTAATTATCAAGAAGTTGATTTGGACGGAAAAAGTTCTGATGAATTAAGAGATCTTTTGAAAAATTTCGAAATAGTGTATGTAACTGGCGGTAATACATTTTATCTTCTTAAATCAATCAGACAAAGCGGGTTCGATAAAATAATTAGGGAACTTATCTCGCAAGGATTAGTTTATATGGGAGCAAGCGCGGGAAGCTATGTAATGTGTCCGAGCATCGAAATGGCGACATGGGAACACCAAAACAAGTATAATCACTGTGGCGTAGACGATCTTACTGGCTTGAATTCTGTTCCATTTTTAATAACTGCTCATTTCAAGCCTGAATACAAAGAACTAATTCAAGAGAAGATAAAAAACACTAAATATCCAGTTAAGATTTTGACCGATGAGCAAGCTATTTTAATTCAAGACGATAAAGTTGAGCTAATTGGCAGCGGATCGGAAATCATACTTTAGCGTCGTTCAAACATCCTTCGATAAAACTCAGGACAAGTTGTCCCGTCCAACGCGCCAAAAAAGAAATTGTCAGCCCCCAACCTTTTCGGCGGGGGCTTTGTGATTGTTTTCGACTGTGTCGGCTCGTGAGGTCAAACGGCGAGTTGCAGTTGGGCTGAGTAATCGACGCCGTCCGCCTCAAAGATTTCAAAGAGAATATGCTCATCTGAATCAATCGGTTCCGGCTCGAACAATGAATCAGAGAGTCCGTCGTGAACATCCGCGGCGATAGTATTGGCGCGTTCGGCGCAGATATTGTCGTACATCGCCTGAAGTTTTTCCGGATGGAGCGCTTCGAGTTGTGCTTTCCGATCCCGGTATCTTTCAAGCTCCTCTAATCCTTCGCAGAGAAGGTCTTTCGCTTGATCGATTAAGTGGCAAAGCGCTGGTCTCGCGGCGATGAGTTCCTTAACTTGCTTCGGAGTGAAAGTGTGTCGGTCTTCCGTGATGAGCAGACTCCACAGTTCGTGGGTTTGTTTTTTCATGGTTTTTCTTTCGATACTTGTTTCTGGTTTCAGAATTTTTATTTTTGGGATTGCTAAAAAGAGATTATCTCTTCGGTTTTTCATTGTCAACCTCTTCATATTAGCCTGGTGATTGGGCTGCTCGCCAAGTTTGATCTGCCCCTTGACTTTTTGTTTCGAATCAGTATAGTTTTAATCAGAATCGAGTTCTTTGAAATTTTAAGCAGGCGGCGGTTTTTAGCGTGTCATCTATAGATTTTGTGATACTAGATGATGGCGAACTAAAAACCGTTGCCTGCGAAAGATCGGGTTGCGGTGATTAAAACAAAACCGACGTGTTTCGCCGGGGTAAAAATCCTTGGCGGAATGTGTCCAAAAGAGAAAGTACTGGTGAGTTATGTCAAGCATAATGTGTCAGGACGGCGTTGATTTCGGCAGGGACCTTCGATTACTTGCTGAAATGACAATCACGGGGAACAAGCCGACGGTTGGTGCCGGCAGGGAGTTTTACTCCGCACTTGCGCACGACGAAGAGTTGTTTGAGAAAACCGTTGAATTCGTTCTGTCACAAGGGATTCCAGGGTCAGTGGAAATCTACGTTCAGTCAACGCCGTCAGTGCCAAGTGAAATCCGCTACATTACATGGACCGACGAGGTTGTTAACAATCCCTCGGGTCTTGTGTGTATGAGGCTGGTGGCGCCTCTGAGGGATGGGGAAGGTATGCTCCTCTGCGGCGAGATTCTTCATCGCTCGCGTGAGATGGGAGCTGCTCCAAATCTCCGTCACGCGGTTGCGCTGCGCAACAATCAGGAAAAAATTCCAGCATCCTGGCGGCCCTACGAGCTGCTTATCGCGGGTTCCATAGGGGAAAACGGATCCCCGAACACGCGGTTCGTGGTTGTCATGAAGTACATTCAGCCGTCATGGCGTTTGATGCCACGCAAGACTGGCGGCGGATTCGGAAAAAATGTCCGGCTGCTCGGGATTGAGCAGATCACTCCGCCAAGTAATTGACGAAGTATGGTGGAAAAAACACGCCCCCGCGGGAAACCTCGCGGGGGCGCAACATTTTAAAACAAGTTTTTCGCGAGTAAGTTTTTGAAATTAAAAATCCGCAGTTTTTGCTTTTCGCATCTGCTGCGGATTCTATTTTCCGCATTGTTCATACGGTATCTTGGTTTGGGGTTTATCGGTCTTAATTTTCCGGCATGGGCTCGAACTGAGCCTGGTGGTCGGCAATGTACTCAGCAAGCTCGCCAACTGTGAAATCCCTTCCGTTTGGCGGCGCGCCAACGGGAAGAGTAACCTTATGGCCAAGTTCCAGTGATATGCGATCAAATAAGTTTCGGAAATCGCATTCGACTTCTGTCTCTAGGGTCACGCTCGTAATCGCCCAACCCGCTGTCTCGGCAAACGATGCTTTGACAGCGTGTCGAATTCTTCCCAGCGTAAGACCTTCAGGTGGCCCTGTGCTGTTTTGCATAACTGTTCCTTTCGTTGTTCAAGCCTTCTATCTCGTATGAAGTTGTATCAATGAGCGAGGCTGATAATGAAAAAATAGCGGAAATTTTTCGCTTTGTCAAAAATATTCAGAGCTCGCCGCGGCATTGCAGCGCTGATCTCGTGATACAATAAGCACTATGAAAGAAAAGCGCATCGTGACTATTGGTGGCGGGACGGGGAGCTTTACCGTCTTGAACGCGCTTAAGAAATATCCCGGCGTGCGTCTATCCGCGATTGTTTCTATGGCCGATGACGGCGGATCTACGGGGGCGCTTCGTGATCAATACGGAGTCTTGCCTCCGGGCGATGTGCGGCGGGCGCTTGTCGCGCTTTCGGAATCGAGCGAGACGCTGCGCGAGCTTTTCAATTTCAGGTTCAGGCAAGGAAGTTTTCATGGGCACAGTTTCGGGAATCTTTTTCTCTCGGCGCTAGAAAAAGTAACAGGCAATTTCTCGAGCGCAGTTCAGGAAGCTTCGCGCATTTTGAACATTTGCGGAGAAGTTATTCCAGTGACTCTTGATGATGTGCGCTTGCGCGCGGAGCTCGCGGACGGCACCGTGCTTCGCGGGGAAGGGTCGATTGACGTGCCGAAAGGCGACAGAGCTCATATTACGCGCGTGTGGCTTGAGCCGAAAGCGCGCATGAATCCGCGGGTAAATCATGCGCTTAGCGAGGCGGATTGTATCATTATCGGACCTGGGGATGTGTATACGAGCATCGTCCCAAATTTTTTGGTTTCCGGCGTGGCAAGCGCTTTTAGAAAATCCAAAGCGAAAAAAATCTACGTAGTTAATTTGATGACCAAGTGGGGAGAAACCGACGGATTCAATGTGAGAGACTTTACGCGCGAAATAGAAAGATACGCGGGAAAAGGAATGCTCGACTGCGTGCTTTTTAACATTACTCGTCCGCCAGCATCCGTTCTTAAAACATACGCGCGCGAAAAAGCGGAATTTGTGAAGCCGATCGTCCCTCATGAGAACGGAACGTCATACATCGGCGCGCGCTTGATCCACTCAGGGAAACTTATCCGACACGATCCACGGAAACTTGCCAAAGCCATTTTTTCTTTGTTATGAAGAATAATGAAGCATATCGATAAGAATTTATCTCTCCAAAAATTGGATTCGTGCTAAAAAAAGTTGACGACTCGCTTCCCCTTCTGCTAGAATCCCCGAAGTTCAACGACAACAGCAAACCAGACAAAGCTTATGAATCAGACACCACAAATCACACGCAGAGAGATTCTCCTTACGGTGGTACTCCCAAAGGAACAAATGTATGAATTCCTTGAGAAATTCGGCAATACGTTCTCGGTCTCGCCTATCGCGCACAACGAGGGAATAACCAGATTTCCGCACGAATACGGTCTTGACCCCAGAGATGGCGATTCCGCGTACGTTATCGTAAAGCTGTCTACCGAAGAAGAGGGAATGTTCAATCTGTTTATCGCTAAGTTCACCTCATTTGTATGCCTGAACTCAAGAGAAACCGTGGCGGTTCAAGCTGCGGAGGATGAAGAATTGAAGTGGACTTTATAACCATCAAAACGGGAAACACTTTGCGAATCCTCTCGCCTTAAACCAAATAGGGCCTTCGAAACTTCGTTGGCCCTTCGCGTTTCACGATATATGCTCCGCCGACGGGCATTTTTATTTACCACGCGTTTCCTCGCGTGTTTTTCCTCGAGAAAAATCCGTTGTTCTCGAAAGATAAAAACAGGGTAGAATTAAATATTCTCCAATGCGTTATGTAATCGGAATTGATGAAGTCGGGCGGGGATCGCTTGCCGGACCAGTGGCCGTTTGCTCGGTTTGTATACCGGCAAACTTAAAACTTAAAACCAAAAACTTGAAACTGGGAAAACTCCGCGATTCAAAAAAGCTTATCGCGGATCGGCGGGAGAAGTGGTTCGAGTATTTTAGCGCAAATAAAAAGGTTAGATATGCGATAGCTCGGGTTCATCCACGGAAGATAGAAGAAATCAATGTTTCGCGCGCGGCGAATCTAGCTGCAAGCCGTGCATATAAGCAGCTTTTCGCGCGGCATGAAATTGACGCTGAAAAATGTGCTGTGTTTCTAGATGGAGGGCTCTATCTGGGCAATAAGAGGAAGAGCGTTAAAGAATACGGCGCGCATACGGTTATAAAAGGGGATGAAAAAATACTAGCGATAACAATTGCTTCGATAATTGCGAAAGTAGTTCGGGATAGGTGGATGAGGAAGCTTTCCAAAAAATTTCCCGGCTACGGTTTTGAAATCCATAGTGGATACGGAACAAAACGGCACATTGCCGCTATTAAAAAATTCGGGCCAAGTTCGGCGCATCGATTAACATTCCTTAAGAATATCAAAAATAAGTGAAGCTCCACGGCCTTATGGTTCAACGCAGTTCACCACACTGAGCCATGTCGAAGCGCAGCCGTGGCCTCTTGCTTATTGGCAGGCTGGATTCCGTGGAGCGGAATCCAGCCTGCAGAAAGCCATACCCCATTCACCCAGCACCACTTTTATAAAACAAAAGTGGTGCTGGGTTCATCCACCGGCTTCCGCCGGTGGCTTTCTGGGGCTGTTGTAAATTTGACCTTTTATTTGAGCTGGTCTATTATGGAAGCCAGTTGGCATTCAAAGTTTTAGATTTTAGATTTAAACTTTAAGATTAAAAACCCATGGGAGGCGTACCAGTTAAACATCATTCAAAAGGCAAGGTTGGAAGAAGGCGGTCGCATCTTGCGATGAAAAAGCAGAGGGTATTTGTGTGTGGAACTTGCGGCGGTCCGAAACTCGCGCATAGGACATGTCCGCAGTGCGGGAAATGACGAAGGCATAGTCTAGAATCTAGAAGTGATACATCGAACTTTAAAAAATAAATTATGTTCTTTAAAAATCAATTCTTAATTTCGCCTTCTATTTTCTATTTTCTACGTTCTACTTTCTAAGCCATGGCTACGAGACATCTTATACGAACAGTTATCCTGCAATCGCTCTACGAGTGGGATTTTTATGACAAAAAGCACAATCTGGTTTCGATATTAGAGCGGAATTTGCAGGAATTCGCGCCGGGGATAGACGAACCGGAATTTGCGTGGAGGATTTTAAAGGGCATAGCTGACCACTTGAATGATATCGATAACGTCATTATCAAAGCAGCGCCAGAATGGCCGCTCGATAAAATCGCGGTTATAGACAGGAATATTTTACGAATCGGGCTGTATGAGCTTTTATACGCGGATCCGGAAGAAGTTCCTCCAAAAGTCGCGATCAACGAGGCAATCGAAATTGCGAAAAATTATGGCGGGCCGAACGCAGCGCGTTTCATAAACGGAGTGCTTGGGACCGTGTATAAACAAGTCGGCGACAGGGCGAAGGCGCATCAGCTCAAACCAAAAACTGGGGAGAAAAAATCAAGCGATTCGCGGAAATAGGGAGAATTAGGAATTACCCAAATCGAAAAAACAACTGCGTATGCTACCAAATACGGAAACCTTAGAAAAGAAAATAGGAATAGGATTTAAAAATAAGGATGTGTTGGCGGAAGCCCTCACCCATCGTTCATATCTCAATGAGTATGCGAATGGCGCGTTGCCGCATAACGAGAGGCTCGAATATTTGGGAGATGCCGTGCTAGAACTTGTCATTACTCACGAGCTTTTCAAAAAATTTCCAGAATATATGGAAGGCCAGCTTACGGTTTTGCGGGCGGCGCTCGTGAATGCTCAAATGCTTTCCAAAATAGCCGAGAATATTGGACTCGGTGATTTTATGCGTATGTCGCGAGGCGAGAGAAAAGTCACAGGTAAAGCGCGCGAGTTGATTTTGGCGAATGCGATTGAAGCGGTAATCGGCGCCATATATATAGACCAGGGGATCGATGCGGTTAAAAAGTTTATTCTGAAATTTATTTGGACGCATCTCGACGACATTGTAAAAAATAAGAGCTACAAAGATTCGAAAAGCGAGCTTCAGGAAATTATTCAAGAACGTCTGAAAGTTACTCCGACATATAAGGTAACCGAAGAATCGGGCCCAGCGCATAAAAAAACGTTTAAAGTAGGTGTATATTTTGGAGATAAATTTATCGCGGACGGCGTAGGCGCTTCGAAACAGGAAGCGGAAGTTGAAGCGGCGAGAAATGCCCTAAAAAAATATCAAAGATAAATTCGGTTTTAAATTATGGCTCATTTCTTAAAACGGCTGGAATTGAACGGCTTTAAATCTTTTGCGCAAAAGACGACGTTGGAATTTCCATCCGGTATTACTGCCATCGTTGGGCCGAATGGGTCTGGAAAATCGAATGTCGTTGATGCGATTCGGTGGCTTCTTGGCGAGCGTGAAGCGAAAAGTTTAAGAGGCGCGAAAGTAGAAGACCTTATCTTTGCGGGAACGCCGAAGCGCGCGCGTTTGGGCCAGGCGAGCGCAAGCTTGTATTTTGAAAATGGAAATAAGTTTTTTCCGATTGAAACGTCGGAAGTTGTCGTGGCTCGCCAGGTTTCGCGGGACGGAACAAGCAGTTACTTTTTGAACAAATCAGAAATTTTACTGCGCGAGTTGATTGATTTTTTCGCAACGGCGCGATTGGGAAGCAGGGGACTTATCGTAATTACACAGGGGAATAGCGACGTGTTTATACGATCAAATCCTTCCGATCGGCGAGAAATGATCGAAGAAATTCTGGGCCTTCGCGAATATCAAATAAAGAAAACAGACGCGGAGCGCCGTCTTAAAAATAGCCAGGTAAATCTAGACAAGGCGCGAGCATTGATCGATGAAATTCTTCCGCACCTCCGATCGCTCAAACGCCAGACATCCAGATGGGAAAAACGAGGCGCGCTCGAGGAGGAACTGAAAACGCTGGAAAATCATTTTTTTGGCACGCAGTTCGGTTTAATTCGCGAAGAGATGCGCGTTGTGCAGACAAAGATTGACGGCCAGCAAGAAGAGTTGAAAGAATTCGAGAATGAAAAAATCGCGGCGCTAAAACATCAGGAAAAAATCGAGGCGAGTCATCCCGAAGAGCGGAAGCGCGTTGGAAAAATTCGGGAGGAAATCAGACTACTCCTCGAAAACCGAAGCAAGATCGAAAAAGAAGTGGGACGGATTGAGGCTCAACTTGAACTTGCGGGGAAAACCAGTAAAAAAACCGAACAATCCGCGGTGAGAATGTTGCAGTTGCTCGAAGAAGTAAGGGACCGCCTTGAGATGGCGATGGAGCACGAGATAGATGATATGCGCGAGGCTATAGAAGCTATAATCAAAGACGTTAACACTTTTTTTGAGAACGACAGCGATGCGCCAGAAGAACCCGATTTTTCTGAGGTACAGGCGCAGTGTAAGGCAATGAATAAGGACTTGGAGCGGATAAAAAACGAACTTACTGTATTGCGCGACGAGGAAAAATTGCTCGAGGCTCACCAAGAAGAGTTTTACGCTGAATTCAAGAAAGCGGTGGCGAGGGTGGAAACGGCGCGAAAAACGATCGAAGCATGGGAGCTTAGACATAGGGAAAATACTTTTGAAAAACAGCGTTTGGAATTACGGAGAGAGGAATTGATCCATCAGATTTCGCAGGCAGGCAGAGATCCTAAGGATTTTGAAGGTATTTTGCTTCTTCCGCACGCAACTGGGCACGATTTTTCCGAGACAGAACGGAGAATTTTCAAATTACGAGGAGATCTCGCAAGTATAGGAGAAATAGATCAGGCGCTTGTAAAAGAAGCAACGGAGACAGAAGATCGCTACGAGTTTTTGAAAAAAGAATCAGAGGATCTCAGTAAAGCCGTGATTGACCTAAGGGAGCTTGCTCGCGATTTGAACGAAAAAATAAAATTGGAATTCGATGGGGCGATCGTAAAAATTAACACGGAATTCACCAAGTTCTTTGATTTAATGTTTGGCGGGGGACACGCGAGGCTCCGCGTTATAAAACCAGCGCCGAATTCGCCAGTCGCTGATGGCGATGAAGCGCCGGCTGAAGGAACTGTGGATGCAGAACTTATCGCGCAGGAAGGCGGCGTTGAGATCGATTTCAAGCTACCGCGAAAAAAGGTAAATTCTCTGGACGCGCTCTCTGGCGGAGAACGAAGCTTGGTGGGAATCGCCGCGCTCTTCGCGCTTATTTCCGTAAGCCCGCCGCCTTTTTTGGTTTTAGACGAAGTTGACGCGGCGCTTGACGAGCGTAATTCTAAGCGATTTGCTGAAATGCTTAAGGAATTTTCAAAAACAACGCAATTCATTGTGGTCACGCACAACCGAACAACCATGGAAGTGGCTACTATCCTATACGGAGTGACCTTAAACGATGACGGGACGTCAAAAATTCTTTCGATGAAATTCGAGGGGTAAATTTATCTTAGCCGCGCAGAAACATCTGTAATTTGCCAATAAACTTGTGGACCCGAGGGGAATTGAACCCCTACCTCAGCAATGCGAATGCTGCGTAATGCCGTTTTACTACGGGCCCATAGGCCCACAAGTTTATTGGCAATAAAAAACGCGAAAACGGTCTATTTATGGCTATACTACCAGAAAATTTATCTGCTTCAAAGCCCCGATAGAAATTCAGATACTATTTCTTCAACATCCTCCGCATTTTTTGTTTCCATAAGTTTTATCCTTAGTTCTTTGGCCCCGTCCCAGCCGGCAATATAGGCCTTAAAGTGCTTTTTCATAGCGGAGAAATTTTTCGTGTCACCGAAGAGTTCTTCGAAAAGCTTTACATGTTCAAGCATGATTCTAAGAATTTTCTCCTTGATGCGCGGATCAGATTTATTCTCTAATTCGCGCGCCTGCCCAGCCGTAGCCTTGCGAAGGAGGGAATTAGAGAATAATAGGGGATTTCCGAAAATAGCTCTCCCGAGCATCGCGCCGTCTGCGCCAGTTTCTTTCGCCCTTCGATTTGCGTCAGTAAGATCCAAAACATCTCCGTTTCCGAGAATGAGAGTTGGAACGCCAAGCTTGTCCCGCCACACGATTGCCTCGCGGATATGCTCCCATCGCGCCGGAACGTCAGACATTTCTTTTCGCGTACGTGCGTGAATAGTTATTGCCGCGAGGTCGCACTCAAGAAGCGCGGGGATCCACGCATCGAGCTCGACCTTGTTGTAGCCAACGCGCGTTTTTACCGAGACAGGTAGTGGTCCTGCGCCGCGTTTCGCAGCCGCAATTAACTCTGAAGCGAGCTTATGATTTTTCATAAGTGACGCGCCGGCACCTTGGCGTTCGACGGATTTATCCGGACATCCCATGTTTATATCAACCCCGTCAAAGCCGAGTTTGCGAGCGAGACGCGCCGCTCCCTCTATCATATCCGGTTTAGAAGAAAAGAACTGCGCCACGATTGGTCGTTCCTCTTTGATGAATATAAGATCTTTTTTAAGGCGTGCTTTGCCGCGCTCATTCGCAAGCATCAAGCCGTCCGCGGAGACGAATTCCGTAAACATCACGTCCGGTTTCCCGTACTTCGCGATTATACGTCTGAACGGAGCGTCCGTAACGTCCGCCATTGGCGCGAGCGCCATAATTGGCTTTTTTAATTTTTCCCAGAATCCAAAGTTGATATTGTTTTGCATATGGCGAGTGTATCATGCCGCTGGCACAGAAGAAAATCATGAATTTTTTATGTTAGCTATATGGCAATTATGCAATTTTATTGATAATGTTTTGACTTTTCTTTGCTGTTTCCAGTAGACTGACCATAACATTGGACCGGTTCCGGTGTTATGAAGCGCGCTGTGCGCGTTTCATATAGCACATTCAGCACATTGATAAACCAACTTGCAGAGCTTACTGCCTGCTTGTTTTAGTTAACTACCGAAACGCACAACTTATGACACCCAAAATATTCTTCAATATGTTGCTTTTCACGATGCGCGTGAGCAACGTATTCTTCCCGCTCATCAAACGACTCAAAGATGACGCGCACATTGACGGGATCGTTGTTCCGCTCTTTGAAGGATCAACCGAGGAATACCTTGAAATTGGTGAATTTCTTCGGCGAAACGAACTCGGTGCCGCAGCGGTGACTATCGCTACTCACCAGTGCGACCCAAGTTCATATGACGTCAGAGTTCGAAAAAATGCAGTGGATTATTTCAAGGACCGAATCGATTGGGCTCAAGCGCTAGGCGCGACGAAAGTGTCGGGCCCGAACGCAATACCATGGGGATGGTGGCCGGAAGATTTCCACAATGTCGGAGCACTCCGCGAGTTAATTGCGGATCGCATGAACAATGCCGCCCCCGTCCTTCAGGAAATCGGGGATTATGCCGCCAAGAAAGGGATTCTCTTTGGCGTCGAACGACTCACCCGTTGGGAAAACGCAGGCCTCAATACGCTCAAAGACCTCATCGCCTTTTTGAAGTTTGTTGACCACCCAGCGGTCGTAGGGCACGTGGATACCGCTCACGAAATCATCGATGGCAATGGCCCGCATGCTTTCAAGCGCGCCGTTGCTGAATTGGCGAATATGAACAAGTTGGGCGTTGTCGAAATTTCCGCGCCTCATCGCGGTCGGATTGAGGAGTCTTGGATTCCTTGGGATGATGTGATAAGACCACTCATCGGAGCTGGATGGAAAGATCCGATCGCAATCGAGATTTTTGATTCTGCCCAGCCAGAGTTCTTGAAGGGGGTGAAACTCACTCGTCCGGCGTTTCCGAATACGCTTCACGTCGCGACGGCTGCCGTCGCGAAGGTTCGCCAAGAGTGGGAAAGAGTTATGGCGGCCATCAAACCAGAACCGAGGTTCAATGACAATCCGCAGGGGTTGCCACAGGACTAATTAGCGCGTGACGCAACGCGCAAAAAAAATCATCAATGCGCTCCTTGGAATTTCCCTTGGAGCGCGCCTTATTTTTATCTCGCCGCGAGCGTAAAATATGTTTCAATAAGCGCGAATAGCAGGCTTAACGTAAGGGGACCAAGAAGGAAGCCGACAGGCCCAAAAAACGCGATGCCGCCAAGCGCGGAAAGGAGGATGAGCAGCGGATGGATGCGAATCCCGCGCTCGATAAGTTTTGGTCCGAGCATATTGTCGATGAGTCCTACCGCAGTGAGCGCCCATATGGTAAGCCCGATAGCTGGCCCTGTCGCGCCGCTCACGAAGAGAAACACGATTGCTGGAAACATAACCAAAGACGTTCCGACTGCAGGAAGAAGTGCCGTTATCGTGGCGAGACTTCCCCAAAGTACGGGATTGGGGACGCCGAAAATAGTAAGGCCGATTCCGGCGAGTGTGCCCTGGATGACTGCGATAAGAAGACTGCCTCTAACGACGGAATTTATCGCCGAATGGAGTTTTTTGAAAATTTTTTCGTCGTCTGCGTCCGCGAGCGGGCTCAAAACAAGTATTTTTTTCTTGATCTCAGAGCCGTCTTTTAGAATATAGTAGAAAGAAAACAGGAATAGGAATGAATGAAGAGCGAGTTGGGCAATGCTTGAGAAAAGGACGCCGAAGTGTCCCAGAAGCCAGGAAAGTCCGCCCTTAAGATATTGATTAACGTCCGCGGATAGATCTATTGGCAAGGGAACGATTCTCTGAATTTGAACGACGAAATTTTTGATTACGTCAAAAAAGCTATCTCCGGCGCCGTTTTTAGAGATGGACAGGTACAGTCCCCATGCTTCTTGGAAAATTTGCACTCCTAGAATTGCGATAGGAGCGAGAATGAATATAACAACGAGGAAAGTTGTTATGAGAGCCGCAATGCCTTTCCGATCACGCGCGAGAGCGAGTATGCGTTCGTGTATCGGCCAAAACGCAACGGCGAATGTCGCCGCGAGGATAAGGGTATAGAGGAAGGGGCGGAATATCAAAAACACGATGATGGAAATTGCTGCGATGGATGCTATGAGAAAATAAAGCTGCGGCGTTTTGTTGTTCATTGCTTGTTTATTAAAGTTTCTGTGGTGGACCTAAGGGGAATCGGACCCCTACCTCATCCATGCCATGGATGCGTAATACCATTTTACTATAGGCCCAAAAATCCTGCGACTTCTAGTGCTTTTGTTCGACGACTGGCTTTGCTCTTTCACTAAAAACATAAACATAGAGAATCTCAAGGATTCCGAGCGTGTTTATGACAA
>ERZ1292629.129-Hain-H43-01um-R1-129-length-76011-cov-7_pt2 | contig 47640 bp, 61 predicted proteins | sample MGYA00564399_ERZ1292629 | MGnify/ENA primary metagenome ERZ1292629 (study PRJEB36523, sample SAMEA6512636) | groundwater metagenome | collected 2019-01-08 | study: AquaDiva: Metagenomics assemblies of 32 groundwater samples
ATAAATAAACCTGAGAACAAGCCCCTCTTGGACTCAATACCTTTGAAAATATTTGAAGATCCAAATAAATTTAAGATAATTGACTCAAAGTTTAAATTTAAGAAAACAAACGTGATACAGATAACTCAGGAAGAACTAGATAGTCTAAAAGCTGTATTTCTAGGTACACTCAATGAACTTCTTTCTTATCTTTGATCATATAAATCAATTTAATAGGACTTTGTTCTTTTGGTTTTGAATGAGATTTAGGTAGAGTTCAATTAGCATAAAGATTAGAGAGTTATTAATTTTGAAAGGACTTTTTAGTTTCTAAGAACTTATTTGCTTTCAACTAGAACTGCATTGACCATTCCTTCTTGAGTTGGTCTGTTTGTAATTTTAGCTTTTCCAAGAGGAGTTTCTATTACAACTCCCTTCATTAGCCTATTTTGACGGGCGAGGAAAAAGTTTTGAGGGGTTTCTACAACTTTTTTTATTGTTGTTTTTTGCATCTTTCCTTTTATTGAAATATTTACTGATTTCGCACTAAGTGTAACAGCTTTTTTATTTCCACCTATTGTTCTAACAGTTTTTCTTTTGTCTAGGTCTCTGACAGCTACTAGTCTTTCCTGACTATCTTTTTCAAAATGTTTTTTCTTTCTAAACCTGTGGTATTTTCCACCTGTTGTTTTTCTTCCTAATCTCATAGTACAGTTCAAAAATGTTGCTTTAAATAGTTTTTTGTTTTGTTGTTTTTCAAAATATTAAAAAAATAATATCTAAAAACGCAAGATTTAAATACCACTAGTAATGAGAGCAAATATGGTTAACGGAATTGAGAGACCACTAGATCTTTTGAATCAGTCTAAAGGTAAAGAGGTTTTGATACAGTTGAAGGGCGATCAGCAGTTTGTTGGTAAGCTCTTGGCTTTTGATATGCACATTAATGTAGCTTTGGATAATGCTAAAGAAATAAGGAATGGCGAACTAAAAAAGAACATTGGATTGACATTTTTGAGAGGAGATACTATTATTTTTATTTCACCTTCTTCTGCTTCTTTGGATAAATAATTGGATTTTAAATTTCTAAACTATCAAAGTCATTGGCTAATTTTGTGTTTTTGAATAGTTTTTTCGCTTCATTTAGTATTTTTGATTCGTTGTGCTGATAACGCTCTGAAATATGCGTTAGAATTAGGCTTTTTATTTTCGCTTTTTTTGCTAATAACCCTGCGTCTTCTGCAGTCATGTGTTTATGTTCCAAGGCTTGAGCTTTGTCTTCTTTTGAGTAGGTTGATTCACAAATAACAATATCAGAATTTTTTGCAAGCTTTATGGCGTTAGAATTTGGAGCAGTGTCTAATATTATAGATATTTTTTTACCTTTTTCTTTATATGTTACGGAGGAGGCTTTTATTTTTTTACTTTCAAATACAATGTCTTTTCCTTTTTTTAGTTCTCCTAAAAGTGGAGAGTTTGGCAACTTAAGCTTTTTCAGACTTTTTTTGTTTAGTCTTATTTGGTCTTTAACTTCAAATGAGTATGCTAAAGAAGGAATATCGTGATCCATTTTTTCTGATTCTATTTCCAAGTCTTCTATTTTTAGAAATTTTCCTTCTACTTCTTTAATTTTGAGATTGATTTTTAATTTGAATAATTGCTGCATTAAACTAAGAGAGTGGGTTGTGCCTTTTGGTCCAAATACTTCGAGAGTTTTAGTGTAATTATTCATTGCTAGAGTTTGTAATAAACCTGGAATACCTAGGACATGGTCGCCATGCCAATGAGTTATAAGGAGCTTTGTTAATTTATTTGGAGAAATTTTAGCTATTTTAAATTGTTTTTGAGTTCCTTCTCCGCAGTCAATTAAAATATTCTCATTTTTATAGGAAAGGAGAATAGCTGTATGGTTTCTTTTTTTTGTTGGGATCGCGTTTCCTGTACCTAGAAAGACAATTTTTAATTTGTTCATATTTTGAATAGGAAAATATGTTTAAATAGCTTTAGTCAGAGAATTTGAGAGTTAACTTTTGTTTTTGACTTGTATTTTATAATTGCTAAATATTTAATAATAACTGATTTTTGTTTGTTTTATGGAATGTCCATTGCATGGAAGCAAGTTTATGGGGAAAGGAAGCAGGGCGCAGATTCCTTTAAGAATTAGTACCGAGTTTATTCAGGCCGCCACTTATAGAATGGAAGAAGTTGATAGGAACTGTGGATATCAAGCGGAGAAAAAATATCTGGCTGCTAAGAGATGGGAGGAAGGTTTACAGAAGAGAGAACATATTTGGTTAGGTATTTCTGGAGCTGCAACACCTGTTGGAATGGGTGGCTTGGTTGCAGATTTAATAGATAGGGGTCTTGTTGATGTAATTGTTTCAACTGGAGCTAATGTTTATCATGACTTGCATGTTGCATGTGGTTTGCCTTTAAGACATGGATCTGAGAAAGTTGACGATGAAGCACTTCTAACTGATGAGGCGACTAGAATTTACACACAGCTTATACATAATAAATGGACTTTGAAAGCACAGGACTTCATAAATCAAAGAGTATTTAGAGCGGTTTTAGAAAAAGGAGATCTGAAGCCACCATTCTCAACTGCCATGATGCTTCATGAATTTGGGAAAGCTATGTCTGCTTCGGAATATGCAATAGACAAGCAGGGCTCATTTGTTTTGAAAGCTGCTGAAAGAGGAGTTCCTATATTCTTGGATTCAGCTTCAAACCACTCTTTAGGTATGGATTTTTCTTTGTTACAGATGCAGGGACTTCAAGCTGATTCAAGCCCCTCAAAAGATACTTGGCAATCTGCAGCTATTAGCCTTTACAATCAACCTCAATTTAATGTTTTCTTGGGAGAGGGTGGACCTAGAAATTTTATTCAGACTACGGCCCCTACAGCTGCTGAAATTTATGCAATTCCTTTTAATGGATCTGATGGATGCATTAGATTTACAACGTCTGATGAAAGGGCAGGAGCTTTATCGGGGTCTACTGGAAGTGAAGCCGTTACTTGGGGGAAATATCCAGATGCGGACCCGATGAGAGACATTGCTGTTTGGGGAGAATACACTTTGACTTTTCCAGATGTAGTAGGTTATGTCGCTGGAAAGATTGGAATGAGAAAAAATAGAAGAGTGATGGATCAACTTTCTAATCTAGAAGATAGATTTTTAGCGGATGCAGGCGCTCATTCAGGGGATTTAAAAAGGTTTCAAGAAGAACTTAGAGAAAAAATTCCTTCAATCGTGGCAAATGAAATTAGACTTAGAGAAAGAGAAGGATATCAGTTCGAATAATAATTTATTTAAAGTAGAATAACTCTTTTAAAATATGGAAGATGTGCAAGAGAAAGCTCATTACATTGCTGTAACTGGTATAATAAGAAACTCTGATGGACGATATTTAATATGCAAAAGAAGTCCGAATGAAAAAGTTTTCCCTAATAAATGGTGTGTTCCTGGAGGAAAAGTGCAAAAAAGTGATTTTGTAAATACGCCTAAAGACACAAAAGATCATTGGTTTGCGATATTTGAAAAAACTTTGGAAAAAGAGATTTTAGAAGAAACTGGGCTTAAAATAAAAAACATAGGCTATGTATCTAACCTTGCATTGATACGCCCTAACGGATTTTCTACACTTATTGTAAGTCTCCATGCACAGCATGATGACGGGGAAGTTAAATTAGATAAGGAGGAACTTGTTGATTATGCTTGGGTTTCTTTAGAAGAAGCAAAAAATTATGATTTAATTGAAAATATTTATGAACAAATAGAGAAAGTTGACAAATCTTATAATGGCAGACCTTAGTGCTTTATTCAGAGAATTTATAAAACAAAGTTTCTTTTTATTAATATGAAGAGAAAGGTGATCCAGTCGTTCGTAACTTTTGGTTCAATAGTTTTTTTGCTTGGTTTGTTACATTATATGTACTTTGGTAGCATAACTGGCTTTTCTTTATATAAAGAAGGATATGAATTCAACAGTGAAGATTATCTTGCAAATTACGGTTTACATGATGAAATAAATGTTCAAATTGATGATTTAGATGATGTTAATTTAAGAGCTGGTTCTTTTTTTGAAAAAGAAATTAGGATTAAAAATTCTGGTTTGGCTTTTCTAACAAATTGTAATTTTGTTTTTGAAGGAGAAGTTAAGAGCTGGTTTAGCACATATGGATCTAAAAGCATAGGGGTTGATGAGGAAAAAGTTTTCATTGTTCGTATTTCAGCGCCTGAAAATGTTGAAGAAGGAGGGTATATTTCAAAACTAACTTTTAGATGTGATGAAGGGAAACTAGAGAGAGACTTAAGGGTTAAAGTGAGCAAGAATGATTTTAAGGGAAAAATATCTGAGTATGAATTTACAGATAATGAACTAAAAATTTATTATTTTTTAGCTGAAGTTGGAGGAAGAGATCATGAGATTCGGATGAGCTACCACTTATTTGGAACAGAAAGAAATGAAATATTAAAAGGAGAGGGCAATGTTGTCCTTGGAGCAGGTGATTCCAAGGTTTTTGTTTTGGAGATACCTATAGAAAAGAAAGATATTACAGATCGTCATTTGGAATTGATCTTAAGTGATGAAAATAATCTAGTAAAATTGGAGAAGGAGATAGTATTTCCTAGAAATTTAATGACTAGCAGAACTATTTTTGTTCCGGACTCTTTTAATTTTTATATTTCTGGTTTTGTATTGTTGACTTTATTGATTTTATTTTTAGTCACTAAAAAAATATTCAATTTGTATAGTGAAACAAAGGTAGTTGATTTCGATTTCAATCATAAAAGAAGAAAGCTAATAGATTTGAGAATATGAGCGAAAAAAAGTTTGCCTTGGTTTTTTCAGGTATATTTTTGTTAGTTCTGTTAGTTCTCATCTGCTCTTTTTTATTTTTAAAAAAATATAGTTTAAACCAAAGTGTGATGGTTTCTTTCTGGTCGATTATAATTCTTTTGTTTTTACTTTTTGGAGTTGTGGTTATTTCTCTTTTTTTAAATAAGGTTAGAAAAGCTAAATGATTAAAGTTACTATCTTAAAGTAATTAAATATCTTTGTTTGTTTCCACAAAAAGTTTATAAATAAAGTTATTTATAAAGGTGTTATAGGGTCATTTTTTGATAATGGTTACAAAAGCTAAAAAGTCGGATTTAAAGATACAGAACATAGTAGCTACTACTTCTCTTGGAAAGCCCGTTTCTCTGACGAAACTTGCTAGAATGCAGAGTAATACGGAGTATAATCCTGAACAATTTCCAGGTCTCGTTTTGAGAGTTAAAGAACCTAAGTCAGCAGTTCTTGTATTTTCTTCTGGGAATTTAGTTTGTACAGGGACAAAGAGCATTGCCCAAGTTAGGGAAGTTATAGATGTAGTTATAAAACAGATTGCTAAGATAGGCGTTAAGATTACAGATAAACCTAAAATAACTGTTCAGAATATAGTCGCTTCTGGCAGTATAGATTTGACTTTGAATTTGAATATTTTGGCTTTGCAGTTGGAGAACACGGAATATGAACCTGAACAATTTCCAGGTTTAGTTTACAAGTTAGTTGACCCTACAGCCACTTTTTTGCTTTTCTCCAATGGAAAATTGGTTTGTACTGGTACAAAAGATAAGGAACAGTTGGAAGAGAGCATGAGACAATTGAACAAAAATATAAGAATTGCTATTGCTAAGAAAGTTTAAGATTTTCTGATGTTAAAGTTTTAAAAATTTGATAATTTTGTCTGATTTTTGAAATCTTTTAGAATTTTTGATTTTTTTGTGTAATTTGAAATTGGCTGCTTGAGCCTCAATTGTATGTTTTGAAGGGCTTCCTTAAGTGTGTTGAATATTTCTGGAGGATTTGAAAATGCATTTCTACTAGTTTCTCTTAAGATTCCTACTCCGAGCGGTTCTGTGTATTCTGGTCTTATTTCTCTGAAGACCAAGCATGAAGACTGCTTTTTTATTTTTTGCAGGTATTCTGTTAGAGCAAGACGGTTTGCATAATATGCACCTGTTACAGAGTCTGCATATTTTTTTCTGGGAAAGAATGATTCGTAATCTTGCCAAACTCCGAAGCTTTTTAGAGATATTTCTATTACTTCGAATGAGAATTTTTCAGGAAGGAGGAGAAATTCATAGTGGTTTCCAAGATATTCTGCATGAAAGACTTGAAACTCAACTATTTCGTTGGATAATTTTATTTCTTTTAATTTTTCTTTTGAAAGAGTGTCGTCTACAGCGGTTATTGACCAACGGGTTGGAACCATTTTTCTGTTTTTCTTTAAACCTAGAAGGCCGGCTGACAGGAGTTTTATCAATGAAGAATTTGAGATTTTATGTTTTTCTAATTCTAATAAGGCGGAAACTGATTTTACATCTGTGTCATTTACAAGGTAGTCTATTTTTTTCCTTATTGGAATATTTTCTTGAATTATTACTTTTTTTATCTGCGCGGCTTTTGAAATTAGAGGAACAAGGGAGTCATTTTCTGAATTTTTAGTTATTGGTTTTTCTAATTCATATTCTGCCGATACTGGTTTTTCAGACATAGCTATTTCTTGTATTACTGGAAGAAATTTTTTTTCCGTAAGAACTGCGTGAACATTTTTTTGCTGTCTTCCATAAATTAATTTGTTTCTTAAAGTTAAAATTGAAGAAATAGAGAGTTTGTTTTTGTGCCACTCTTCTGGAGAAGACATTAAAGATGTATCTCCATGTTCTGTAGGAGAGAGGACACCAGCATAGACGTTTGGATAATTCCATTTTCCTACGAATATCTCTGGAGGACTGGAGCCTGAAAATTTTTGAATTTTTTGGGATTTACTAATTAGGAATGAGTGTTTTTTACAATTATATTCACCACAGATTTTGCAATAAGACATTAGGTTTAGAACACGCTAGCATTTATAGAAATTGTTGTAATTGAATTATCCCTTAATATCAGAAATACCAAGAAGAACGAATAAAGCACCAATCATTATGACAATCCAGAATAAAGCGCCTTTGAAGAATTCACCAGCAGCACTCCAGAAATTCCATCCTGGGCCAAACCAGCCTGCTGAGTAGAATGCTATATATATTGGGACTACGATAAGTATTAAACCTATTAGAAGCTCCGACCATTTATTCATATATTATGTTAAAGCTTTAAGTATTTAAATATTTTTATTCATTGGAAGATACTTTTATAGAAAAGAGAAGTTAACTTTGATAGCTCCGATTTGGTTTGAAGTTAAGGATTTATTTATAAAGAAGCTTTGTTTGTTTTGTTTATGACAGGAAGCAGCTCAATAATGATAGATCTTGATGATCCTAGAAGTGAAAAAATAGCAGAAGTTATCTCTAATAAAACTGCGAAGAAGATATTAATATCTTTAGCTGAAGGAGAAAAAAGCATAGGAGACATATCTTTAGAATTAGGTTTACCTGTTAATACTGTGAGTTATAACATAGATAAGATGGTTGGAGCTGGGATTATAGAAAAGGCGAAGAAGTATTTATGGAGCGTTAAAGGGAGAAAAATAGAATACTACAAAGTCTCAAATAGAAGGATAATAATTGAACCTAAAAAAATGATCAGAGGAATAGTGCCTGTTTTATTGATTACTTTAGTTTTTGCTTTTTTAATTGGAAACTTTTATGTTATGAGTGAGAATGGAGTGAATAAATTTGCAATGACTAGAGAGAAAATAGCGGCTTCAGCTTTAGGTTTTGAGGGGACTCAAGGATCAGAACCTATGACTTTGAATGCAGAAGAGAATTATGGAGAAGTGATATACAACTCTGGGATAGATAGTATTGACTCTTGGGCTTGGTTTTTAATAGGCGCCTGGTTTTCTTTGTTAGTTTTTATATTATGGAATTGGAGAAAAAACTAAAATGAAAGGAGGTAAAAGAATAATGGACAGAAAGATAATTACAGGGGTAATCGTTTTAGGTATTTTAATTTTAGGGGCTTACCTTTTTTCTTCTACAGGAGCAGTTGTTTCTGCGAGAGGAGAAAGTCTAATAGAGGTACAGCCTGATAGAGTTTCCGTTAATATAAACATAGATGTTAAGAACAATACTGCCCAAGAAGCTCAGGAAACTGTAAAACAAATATCTGATAAAACTGTGAAGAATTTGGTTGCTGCGGGAATTTTGGAAGAGGATATAGAGCTTGCAGGATACAACATTTATTCTGATTATGAATATACTCCACAGGGAGGAAGTAAGCAAAAAGGATTTAGAGGGAGTCAACAGATAATTGTCAAAGTCTCTGATTTTGCTAAGATATCAGATGTTGTTGATTCAGCTATAAACTCTGGCTCTTTAGTTAGTTATATTAATTTTGACCTTTCCGATAGCAAGCAAAACGAGTATAAGACTAAGGCTTTGACAGATGCTGGGAAGGATGCAAAGAAGAAAGCTGAGGCTACTGCTGCAGGTATAGGGAAAAACATTGGAAGATTGGTGTCTATAGAGAATACAGAGTTTAATTATGGTGGGCCTTGGGCTTACTATGAGAAAAGCGCTTCTTTAGACAGTGTTGCAGGTGCAGGAACTGAGGCTAGAGAGGCTGCTATGAATATAAAACCTAGAACAACTGAAGTAAGAGCAAGCGTTAGCGTTGTTTACAGGTTGAGCAGATTTTAGCTTTAATTGGGTTCAAGATCCATAGCCTTATATATTTGGTTTTTTTCTTTTTTTTATGTTAACTGATGAACAGATAATGGAAGTTAGGGAACATCTGGAAAGAGCACAGAACCCTGTTTTTTATTATGATAATGATGCAGATGGATTGTGCAGTTTCGCTTTACTTAGAAGATTTATAGATAGAGGAAAGGGAGTTGCTGTGAGGAGCTTTCCAGATTTAAACAAAAGCTATGCCAGAAAAGCTTTAGAGTTCAATTCAGATTATGTTTTTGTTTTAGATAAACCTTTTTTGTCTAAGGAATTTTTAGATGAAATAAAACTATTGGGGTTGCCTGTTGTTTGGATTGATCATCATGAGCTGCCGATCCAAGATTATGAAAAATCAAATGATAATCTTTTCGTTTATAATCCAGCTAGGAATAATGGCAAAGATAAAAGTACAGAACCTGTAACCTATCTTAGCTATAAAATCTCTTTAAGAAAGGAAGATGTTTGGCTTGCAATAATCGGCTGTATAGCTGATCATTACATGCCAGAGTTTGCTTCGGAGTTTGAAAAAAGATTTCCTGATTACTGGGGTAAAGTTAAAGACCCATTTGATGCGTATTACGGTACTGAAATAGGAAAGATAGCAAAAATTTTTAACTTTGGACTGAAGGATTCAATAACTAATGTTGTTAAATTACAAAACTTTTTGATAACTGCTAAAGGGCCTCAAGAAGTATTATTGGAAGAATATTCTAATTCTACTTTTAGAAGAAAATATCATGATGTGAACAAGAAATATCTTTCTCTTGTTGAGAAAGCCAAGAACTGTCTTGATGGAGATTTTTTATTTTTTGATTATTCTGGAGATTTAAGTATAAGCTCTGATATTGCTAATGAGCTTTGTTATTTATATCCTAATAAGTTTATTGTGGTGGCGTATAAAAGAGGAGAAGTGTGTAATGTTTCTTTGAGAGGAAAAAATGTTAAAAAGCATATTGCTGGTGTTTTAAAGAGTATAGATGGGACTGGAGGAGGTCATGAAGATGCTGTTGGAGCTAGGATAAGCTCTAGGGATTTTGATAAGTTTAAGGAAATTTTTATGGAAGAAGTTGGAAAGAATTAAATGTTTTGACTGAAACAAAATCTTTAAAACTAGTTGTTAGTTTCAGTTCCGATGAAAAGTAAAGAAAATGCGCAGATTCCAAAGCATGTTGCAATTATTCCAGATGGGAATAGAAGATGGGCTAGATCGAAGAATTTAATTGAATTAAAAGGTCACGAAAAATCAGCTGAGAAAAGCAATGTAATTTCTCTGATTGAGGAAGCCTTCGCTTTAAAGATTGACTATGTTTCTATATGGGGCTTTTCAACTGAAAATTGGAAAAGGAAAAAAATAGAAGTTAGTTTTCTTTTTAACTTAATGATGAAAGTTATAAGAGATTTGAGAGAGTATATAGCAGAAAAAGAAATAAGATTTAGACATATTGGCAGAAAAGATAGACTACCTAAAAAACTTGCTTTGGAGCTAGAATTACTTGAGAAGGAGACGAAAAATAATAATAAACTAAACTTACAAATATTTCTTGACTATGGTGGAAGAGACGAAATAGTAAGATCTGTTAATAAGATTTTGAATGAACGCAGGAAAAAAATAACAGAAGACGAATTTTCTCTGTATTTGGATACTTATGGGCTCCCTGATCCTGATTTTATTATAAGAACTAGCGGCGAACTTAGACTTAGTGGTTTGATGCCTTTTCAATCTGTTTACTCGGAACTTTATTTTTCTGAAAAAAACTTTCCGGACTTTAAGGCAGAAGATTTTAGGAAAGCCGTTTTTGAATTTTCGGAAAGAAAAAGAAGATTTGGTGGGAATTAGATCTGATTAAATAAGTTTAAAAATGAATTATTTTACTTTTTATTATGGAAGACAAACAAAAAATTGCTAGGAAGAATTTGCTGCGAGAAAGTGAAGAGATAGATGGAACGAAAATTGAAGGATATGATTTTGATAAAGGCGTCGACTATAAAGAACTAATAAAAAGCTTTTCCTCAACTGGATTCCAAGCTTCGCACTTTGCAAAAGCTATTGAAATAGTGGATGAAATGATAAAAGAAAAAACCTTCATTTATTTGGGATATACTTCCAATATGGTTAGCTCTGGATTGCGTGATATTTTTAGGTACCTTGTAAAAAATAAGAAAGTTGATGTCGTTGTGACAACTGCTGGAGGTATAGAGGAAGATATAATCAAGTGCCTTGGAGATTTTATTTTGGGAGATTTTAGAGCAAACGGGGAAAAACTTAGGGAAAAGGGAATTAATAGAATAGGCAATATATATGCTCCGAACAATAGATATGTTGATTTTGAAAAATTTTTACAACCAATACTTGAAGAGGTTTGGCAAAAACAAGAAAAAACTGGAGAAGTCATAATACCAAGTGAATTAATTTGGAAACTTGGGGAGAAAATTAATGATGAAAAAAGCATATGTTATTGGGCTTGGAAAAATAAAATAAAGATTTATTGTCCTGCAATTGGTGATGGGGCTTTGGGAGACAATATTTACTTTTTTAGAAGCAAGAGGGAAAATTTTAAAATTGATCTTGCTGGAGACATAAAAGAATTTAATGATACTTCAGTTGGTTTGAAGAAATCTGGAATTATAATTTTGGGGAGCGGCGTCGTAAAACATGCAATTTTGAATGCTAATATGTTAAGAAATGGAGCAGATTATGCAGTTTATATAAACAATTCTCAAGAGTTTGATGGTAGTGATGCTGGAGCAACGCCTGAGGAAGCAGTTTCATGGGGAAAAATTTTACCTAAGGCTAAAAGCGTAAAAGTTTTTGGAGATGCTACAATACTGTTCTCTTTGCTAGTTGCAGAAAGTTTTGCCCTAAAAAAATAAAAATTTTAAAAATTTTTATCGAGGATAAATTTTTCAAAAGGGAAAAGTTTAAAAATAAATTTTATATAACTTTGTTATAAATTTTATAATTCAATAAAGGAAAAATAAGAAATGAACCAAAATCGCCTGAGTCAGATTTTCTCTGCGTGTTTGTCGGATGCTAGGGTTTTATCAGATGTTAATTTGCTTAATTTCTTTTCTATGAATTTTCTTAAAAAATGAAAATATTTGTTACATACGGAGCTGGGAGAGGAAGAACATACAAGAGCGCTTTTGATGCCGCTTTATGGGATGCTGGAATAGCCAACTATAATATTTTAGAATTAAGTTCCGTTGTTCCAAATGGAACAGATATAGAAATAAAAAAAATTAACTATAATGAACGAAATAATCATGCAGAAAGAGGTTTCAAATTATATGCTGTTTTAGCTTATAAAAATGAAACTATGCCTGGAAAAGAAGCTTGGGCTGGAGTTGGATGGATTCAGAGTAAAAAGGATAAAGGCGGATTATTTGTTGAACATCATGGAGAATCTAAGGAAGAAGTTGAAAAACTGATAGAGGATTCTTTGGAAGACATGAAGAAATATAGGAAAGAGGATTTTGGAGAAATACAAATGAAAGTTCATGGTATAAAATGCGAAGGTGATGAAGTTTGCTCTTTAGTTAGTGCTGTTTTTGAGAGTGAAGATTGGAGAAGGGGCTAAATCAAAACTTTCCCATTTTTCAATATACTCTCCGCTATTTTTCTTGTCAACTTCTTTCCAAAATGTTCTTTTAAACAAAATATAATACCTATAAACTGGTATTTTAAAAAATATTTATTTATCTTTTACCATTATTTTGGTATTTTTAGTGGTGAATGTAATCAAAAAGTTTTTATAACAAAGTCAGAAACTTCCTTAAAATTTGGAAGGTTGCCAATAATCAAAGCGTTTAGCTCTGAATCCCAAATTTCTTTCTTATCTTTTACAGCTTCTTTAAATTCTCTTAGAACAAATTTCTTTTTGTAATACTCTAACTTTTTATTTATTAAATTAATTTCAGGTTTAACACTTTTCTTCAATAAAAAATATATATCAAAAAGGTCTCTTGCCTGATTTCTTGTTAGCAAAGCTCTTATTTTTTCAGCCAAAATCTCTTTTTCAGCCATTACACTAACATTAAAACCTAATATCTCTCTATAAATTGATTTATGTTCTAAAAATAAAAAATTCTCAACGTTTTCTCTTTTGCTTATGTCAACACTTACAAAACATCTTTCAATCTCCTTGTTAAACAAAGGGCCTTCTGCACCAATTTTAAAAGTTATAGACTTATCATCTTGACTAATTGATGATATTTTTGAGCTTATGCCTAAATTATCTAAATCTTTCTTAATATTTAATGCGACTTTATTTATGTCTAGTTCCTTTATCATAGTAAAATCAAGATCCTCTGAAAATCTATTTAATCCATAAAAGAATAAGAGACAAGTTCCTCCTTTGAAAACTAGTTCATCATTAATTGTAGAATATATGGAATTTAGGACAATTGTTTGAATATAATGTTTTTCTTGCTGATAGGGCTTAAAATGTGAAAATCTTGCAACATCTTTCAATTCATCTTTATTCATCATTTTAAGTCTTCGTTAATGTACATCCTCCATTTGTTATTATATTTGCCCTTTATCTTTCTTGAAGGATTTAATTTATATATAGTCTTCTTTCTCTTTTTTATACTGTGCTCTATTTCAAGATAATCCAGTAAAAAGCCTATTTTTCTATTTAAACTCTCTTTTTTAATAATAGAAAGATAATATTCAATTTTTTTCGTGTCTGCTTTTTTTAAAGCGTTTAAAATAACAAGAGTATTACAATATTTATTTAGTAATATACAGTCAATTATCGTTTTTTCTATGTCTGAAATAAAAATATAGCTATTCTCTTTTTTTACTTTTTTATAACCAAAAATTATTTTAGGATTGATTTTAATGAATATCACTTCATTGCCTAAAATTTTCATTTTCCTCTTCTTTTTAGGACTCAATACATAAATTTTATCAATTATTTGCGAGAGTTCGTTATTTAAATACAAAGAAGTAGTCAATCCAAGATAAGAAGGAAAAGTTAATTGGGAAGCTATCACGAAAATATCTTCCGAAACAGAAAATTTATTTTTCTCTAGCTTGAATAAAAGTCCCTTCTTAACCATTCTATTAGCATAAACCGCAGAAATATTTTTAGGTTTTTCAATAATTCTTGAAATTTCATTCAAGCCAAAAACTGCCCTTTCTTGTTTTTCTAATTTGCCCCTAATTTCATACAAATTCATAGTTTATTTCAATCTTCTATATTCTTAAATCTTTCTATTTTCTAGTATCAAGATTAACAAAATTGTTAATCTTGGCTATTTTATATATAGTCTTTAAAGATATTTATTCATATTTTACTATTATTTTTGTACTTTTAAAGGATAAATGTTAGCTATATTTATACTCAACTATAAAACAGAGAACAAAAGTGCCCACATATTTATAAATTAAATTCAAATAGAAAAGTTATGAAACAAGAAGGAATGATCGGTCTTGAAATACATGTTTACCTTGTAACTAAAGAAAAGCTATTTTGCAGATGCAAGGCAGTTAGAGAAAAGGGTACTAGGCCTAATATTTATATTTGTCCAATTTGTACTGGACAACCTGGGGCGAAACCAATGACTCCAAATAAAACAGCAGTTGAAAAAGCAATTCAAGTAGGGCTTATGTTAGGATGTAAAGTAAACAATTCAGTAAACTGGCAGAGAAAACACTACACTTGGCCAGATCTTCCTAAAGGTTATCAAAATACTATCTCTGGAGGAAGAGTTTCTGGGCTTGCCGTAAATGGAGAGTTTATGGGAATTAAAATAAGAGAAATGCATCTTGAAGAGGATCCTGCTTCTTGGGAGCCTGAAACTGGAAGAGTAGATTACAATCGTTCTGGCTTGCCTTTAATTGAAATCGTTACAGAACCTGATTTTTCAACTTCTGAAGAAGTTGTCAATTGGCTCAAAAAACTTCTGTTGAATCTTGAATATTTAAAAGCCGTAGCCCACGACGCAGGAATAAAAGCCGATGTGAATGTTAACATTCCAGGAAAAACAGAAAGAGTTGAAATAAAAAATATTAATTCTTTGGAAAACATAGAAAAAGCAATAGAATACGAATTTGAAAGACAAACTAGAGAAGGCAGCGAGAGAGAGACGAGAAGATACGATTCTCAAAAAGGAAAAACAATAAAAATGAGGAGCAAAGAAGGATCTGAAGATTATCGTTTTATCCGCGACCCTGATTTACAAAATTTAGTTTTTGAAGATAAATTCATAGAAGAAATGAGGGGAAAACTTCCAGAGACTCCTGAAAAGAAACTTAATAACTTAATAAAAAAATTCAAAATAGATAAAAAAGATGCAGAAGTTCTTGCAAAGAATCTTGAAATTGTTGAATTTTATGAAAAAGTTGCGGAAAGAATTGATGGTAAATTTGCTCTGCCTTGGGTAACCATCGAGTTGTTAAGGCACTTAAATTATAATAAAAAGAAATTAGACGAAATAAATATCTCTGTTGAACACTTTGTTGAACTCATAAAGGCTGTTAAAGAGGGCAAAATAACGGAATTGCAAGGAAAAGAAATACTTAACAAATTCAATCCTGCTAGTTTCTCAATAAAAGAAAAAGGTTTTCAAGGAAAAATTACAGATGAAGGAAGTTTAGAAAAAGCATGTAAAGAAGTAATATCGAAAAACAAAGAAGCTGTTGAAAAAATCAGAAACGGAGACCCTAAAGTTCTAAATTTCTTGATTGGAGAAGTTATGCGAAAAACCGAAAAAAGAGCAGATTTTAAAGTTGTTAGAGAATTGCTGGAAAAACTTCTTAGTCACTAAAAACCACTTTTATTAAACCAGAAGCTCGGAAAAATCTTCTTGCCTTTCTCTCGATTATAAGTTTCTCTCTTTCAGAAATTATTAGAGATACTTCTGTATTTTTAGACACTAAAGCAGATTTTTCAACATCCTTTGCTCCTAACAAATAGCCATTTACACTTATTTTATCATTATCTACTAATGGATTTTCATTATTATATCTGTACTCCATAAGAATATATTTTCCTGCATATCTCATGACTCCTATCGCCCTATTATCTTCCTCTCTTTTCACCACAAAATTAAATTATACCTTAGTTTAAAAGAATAACTGCAGATGAACAAATACATTTATTAGTCTAAATCTTTATTCTCAGTTGAGCCCATAGTTTAACGGATAGAATGTCAGGCTTCGGAGAATAGATTGGAGAAACCTGAAGATAGGGGTTCAATTCCTCTTGGGCTCATTTATTTAGATTCTTTTCCTAAATCTCTAATTTCTGAATCAGCTTCAATTAACTTCTCTAATAACTCAGGACGTTCTTTCGCTCTTCTATATAACAAAGCCAATTTAAGATCTCCTAACAATTCTTGAGCATAAGGCTGGTTTACATGATCACGATAAATATTATTTGCTTCACTAAGTGGATCTTTACTTGTCCTTATAGCACGTATACACTATCAACTAATCTTCCATATACCCCATCTCTATAATTTCCTTCAGTCATTTTTTATTCACAAAATTAGTATTTTTAAGCATTTGTGTGTTTTTATTTTACGCAGCTAAGGAATAACGGCCCATTTCTCTGAGGTTGTAGCCGACTTTGGATGCTGCATGGAGATCTGTTCGATGTTCGTCTATTAATCCTTGGGCATGTGCAGACTCATGGGCTCGGACAAATGTTTCTTGATATTGTGAAAGATCGTTTCTTATATGAATTGTGTGGGATGTTGGATGGTACATGCCTAAGACAGAAGAAGGAAGTTCATGAGATGAAACTCTTCTTATTTCAGCTCCACTGTCGTAGTCTATATCTAGAGTTGGTTCTTGGTTTACATAATGGTCTAGGAATTTTAGATTTGGTTTCTCTCTCATGTTATTTGGTGAAATGATAAGATTTAATAAAGTTATTTGTTGAATTACTTGATGGAAAAGAAGTTAAAAGAAGAAAAAGGCATAACTGCAGAGAAAGATGAATTTTCTGAATGGTTCTCTCAGATAATGTTGAAAGCTGATTTGGCAGATTATACCTCTGTCTCTGGAGCGATTGTCTTTAGACCTGGCTCTTATGTTTTGTGGGAAAAAATTAAGGAAGAAACAGATAAACGATTTAAAAAATTGGGAATTAAGAATTGTTATTTTCCTCTTTTCATACCTGAGAAAACTTTGAACAAAGAAAAAGAGCATATAGCTGGTTTTTCTCCTGAAGTTGCATGGGTAACACATGCTGGAAATACAAAACTAAATGAAAGACTTGCAATTAGACCTACTTCTGAAACTATCATGTATGAATCATATTCTAAGTGGATAAGAAGTTGGAGAGATTTGCCTTTGAAATTAAATCAATGGAATAATGTTGTTAGATGGGAGTTTAAACATGCTGTTCCTTTTTTGAGAACTCGTGAATTTTTATGGAATGAAGGGCATACTGTTTACGCATCTAAAGAAGAGGCTGAGGCAGAAAAAGATCAGATTATTGGAATTTATAAGGAGATCTGTGAGGAGTTTTTGGCTTTGCCTTCTTTGATTGGAAGAAAATCTGATAAAGAGAAATTTGCTGGAGCTGAATATACTATTTCTATGGAATTTTATATGCCTAATGGAAAATGCATTCAAGGACCAGACTTCCATCATGATGGGCAGAAATTTGCAAAGGCTTACGATATAAAATTTCTGAATAAGGATGGGAAAGAAGAATATGCTTATCAAAATACTTTTGCTATTACTACTAGAATGCTTGGAGTAATGTTTGCAATACATTCAGATTCAAAAGGATTAATATTGCCTCCTAAAATTGCTCAAAATAAAGTTGTCATTGTTCCTATAATATTTGAAGACTCAAAAACCTCAGTTTTGAAAAAGGCGAAAGAACTGGCTGGAATTTTAAAGGAATTTGATCCAATAGTTGATGAAAGAGAAAATTATAATGCTGGATTTAAATTTAATGAATGGGAACTTAAAGGCATACCTTTGAGAATTGAGATAGGGCCTAAGGACATTAAGGAAGATAAAGTAATGCTGGTTAGAAGAGATAATGGAAAAAAGGAAAGTGTTAAACTGAAGGATTTGAAGCAAAAAGTGGAGGAAGAATTGGAAGACATACAAAAATGTCTTTTTAACAAAGCTGAAAAATTGCTTAAAGAAAATATTATAAAGGTTAAGAATTTGAAGGAAATTGGAGAAACTATTAAGAATAAGAAAATTGCTTTTGCACCTTTATGCGGAGACGAGAGTTGTGAAGGCGATTTGAAAACTGGAACTTTAGGGGTCAAAGTTTTGAATGTTCCTGAGAAACAGCCTTCTGAACTAGAGAAGTCGAAGTGTTCTATTTGTGCTAAGAAGGCAGACTACTTTGCGTATATAGGAAAAAGTTATTGATTTTTAGTTGTAATTCTATAGTAGTTACAAATAGAAAGATTTAAATAGAGAAAGTTGAATAAACTTTCAATGGTAAATCCGAAAAAGATTGAAAAAATTAAGACTGCACATGTAAGTAGACTTGGAACTTTATATTCAACCCAGGAACCTCTTTATGGTTTTATTGATAAAACAGATAGAAGGTCTTTGATATATGCGCAAGATTTAGCAATGCTTAGATGTGAGATGGGGAAAAATGATCAATTTTCTAGGAATGGCAATTATGTAAGGGAAGGTTACATTGAAATTCCAGGGCAGGGAAAAGTTATATTGAGAAATTCTATTGTTGGAAAAAAAGAAGATGTTGAGCAAGAAAATACCTTGGCTACTTGGCCAGTAAGTCCAATCCAGACTTATGAAAGAAGTTATAATGGTGTAGTTATAGATGAGAAATTAGCTTTGGAATATTTAGACAGAGCTAAGGATAAAAGAGAAATAGAAACTTTTCATTTAGTAGATTTGAAACCTGCTCCTGTTGATTCTTTTGTAGATGATGAAAGAACACGTTTTCTTTTTGGAGATGCTGCTGGAGAGTATGGCAGATTCTTAAAGGAGGCAGGCATTGAAACTTTTGTTTTTAATTTTGGAGATCAATTTTTAGCAACAAGATATGTTGCTAGTCCTATTTGGCTTTCTGGTTTAGATCAAAAATCAACTTTAGATGGAACTCATCGCCCGGATACAAGCCATAATCTATTTTTTATGCTACAATCTAAGTCTAGACAGAGGTTTGAAGAATTGGGTTATAGAAGCACATATAGGCCTGAAGGCTTGGATAGTTTGGAAGTTTCAGCATCCTCTGAAAACTTAGCATATAAATTGAAGGATTTGATTAGAGAAGAGAGAGAGAAAGCAAGAGAGCGAGTGGTTAAACAAATATTTAGATTATACTCTTCTTTACCAGAATCTGATAGAGCTACAAAGGATTATTTTGAGTTTTCTTTAGATTCGAGTTTATGTTCTGCTTTGCCTAATGGGGATGACATAGGCTTCAAAATTGGACAGCTTGAGGGTTTGATATCTTTGATTGGCAAACCTGGCAGAAAAGAAATGAGAGAGGGAAGAGGAAATAAAAGCACCTTTGTTTTATGTGTTGATCAGAAAACAGAAGTTAAAGAATTTAGAAGAAGGTTAGGGCTTAATTATGCAGAGTGTATAAACAAGGAGAGACCTTTAGAATTCGAAGAAGAGTTTAATCCTGAAGAAGAATTTTCTTCTCGGGAAATTTTTAGTTCTTCTACGTGTTGAATTATTGGCAAGCAACAACTTTTTATATATCCTTTATTTGTTGCCTTTTATGGTTGAATTAAACTTTGATGCAGGTGATAGAGTAAGATTTAGATTGGCTTTGGATGAAATAGAAGGAAATGTACTTGAGAGTTCTGATCCTTCAGTGGTTTTGATAAAATTTGATTCTGGATATAATATTGGATTGTCTAAAGAAAATATTTTGGGATTTAAGGTAATTAAGAAATATAAAAATGAAGAAAAGGAGAAAATTGATTTACCGATAAAAAAGGAATTGAAGAATATTGGGATGATAATAACTGGAGGGACAATTGCCTCAAAATATGATGCTAAAACTGGAGGAGCTAAATCTATGGCAGGAATATCGGAATTTTATCATTATTATCCTGAGATGTTTAATATAGCAAACATAAGCAAAATAGAAATTCCTTTTTTGATTGCTTCTGAAAGCATGAACAGTGAACATTGGATAAAGATAGCTGAGAAGGCTAAGGAGATGCTTGATGATAAAAACATTGAAGGGGTTGTAATAACTCATGGGACGGACACTTTACATTATACTGCTTATGCACTTTCTTTTTTTCTTAGGGAACTGAGTAAACCTGTTGTGCTTACTTTTAGCCAAAGAAGCATTGATAGGGCCAGCAGTGATGCTAATTTGAATTTACAGTGTGCTGTTAGAATGGCTTTGTCTGATTCTTCAGGAGTCTTTATTGTTGGGCATTCTTCAATGAGTGATGATTTTTGCTTTGCTATAAGAGGTACAAAAGCGAGAAAATTGCATACCTCTAGAAGAGATGCTTTTAAACCTGTAAACGATATACCAGTTGCTAAAGTTTGGCCTGACAGAGTTGAGTTTGTCGGAAAGTATAAATCAAGAAATGAAGAAAAAGTTAAATTGGACTTGGAATTTAGTGATAAAGTAGCTTTAGTGAAAGTTTATCCTGGACAGGATCCGAGTATACTTGATTTCTATGCTTTAAAATACAAAGGAATTATAATTGAAGGTACAGGGTTTGGTCATTTACCAACAAGTGAACAGAATAATTGGCTGCCTAGACTAAAGAAGCACATAAAGAACGGTTTGGTTGTTTGCATGACTTCTCAATGTATATTTGGAAGAGTTAATCCTTATGTTTATTCTCCTGCTAGGGAACTACTGGATGCTGGAGTTGTTTATTTGGAAGATATGCTTTCTGAAACTGCATTTGTTAAACTTTCTTGGGTTCTGGGACATTATGGTTGGAAGGCTCATGTAAAGGAGAAGATGCTTGAGAACTTGGCTGGAGAGATGAATGAAACGGATGCTGTTCAGGAGATATAGTAGTAACTTATTAGGGGTTACATGTAGAAAGGTTTAAATATAATATTTAGATAGTGAAATTATGAATGGTAAATATACATTAAAGGACCCAATTTTCAGGTCGGGGCTTGTTGCAGGATCAGAGGCAGGAATAGTCATGCCTTTGGAAACTAAAATGGTTGTTGTTGGAGGAGGAGCTACTCAGCTTTATCTGGGTCAAGAATCTGATTTGCTCAGATCTACTACAGATGTTGATTTTTTTAGTAGGCATCCTACTGGAAAGACTGAGAGAAGAGCTTGGGCAAAATATGCTGCTGATATAATGAAAAGACAAGGATATGAGACAGCTCGCGGAGGTTTAAGCAGATATGGAGCGGAAGTTAGATTTGATGATGTTTTGCCTGCCTTTTTGGTCCATTTAGACACTTGGGGAAATAATTTTTTTCAACAGCATGAGAGATGGATACATGGAGAATTTGAAAGAGCTAGGATTTCTAAGATAGATGGAGGAACTGTGCATTATATTTCTCCTCTAGATGTAATGGTTGGTAAAATTCATAGAGTTGAGCAAATTAGAAAACATAGAGAAAGGGCCTTCAATACATATCAAACTAATTTTTTTGATAAACTCAAAGATGCGCAGTTTGATGATGTAGATACGACAAGACTTGATCAGAATTTATTAGAAATTGAAAGAGAAAGAGCTCAAACTTTGGAGGATTTGGGCAGATTTGGGTATAGAGAAATTATTGATAAAGTTGATTGTTATAAAATCGATAAAGATATTCAAGATATAACTACTTTAATAGAGGCTATGCGTGCTAAAGGGGAAAGAATTGATAAGCATGATTTTAGATCTATTTGTAAGGAAGCTCTGGAGTGAAAAGTTTAAAATTCATTGACTAAATTATTAACCATTCCTCTTTTTCTTAATTGGTTTGCTTCTGAGGGATTGTACTGGAAGACTACGTCGCCTTTGTCATCATCATCTGGCCAAGGTTCAATTATTACGAAGTTGCCTTGGCGAAGCCAGAACTTTCTTGAGAAACGACCTGGAACACGACAGTTTCTTACTTTGTTGTCGGTAGTTTTTATTGACATTCTATTTCCGCCTAATCTTTGGAGGACGATTCCTATAAACTGCCCTTGTCTTGGAAATCTTACCCTGCTTGGTTGTATTTCAGGATTTGGTTTTTGGCCTTCTTTTTGTTTTTTTGCAGGTGGTTTAGATTCATCTTCTACTTCTTCAAAGTCCCCATATTCTGTCATAATTTTAATCTAATTTCACGGTATTTAAAATGTTTCTATACTTGAATTAAAAGTTGGAATTTATTTTAGATAATTTGAGAATATTTATATAGTCATCTCTAAACAAATTTTAATGAGAAATAAATTAACTTATGATTTGAAAGGGATAAATCCTCCTGTGCATGAAACTATCAAAAGAGCGCTTGAGCAGGGATTTAATGCAGACATAGTTGCCGTAGATGATAATTCTTTTCCTGAGATATTAGTTAGGAAATCTAGAGAACGCGCGCCATTCGTTATGACCTGTGAAAACGCTAGAAATTTGATCTTTTCTCCAGTTGGAATTCACTCAGGCTATGTTCTTACGGCTTTGCCTTCTGAAGATTCAGAGTTAATTGTAGTGGAGGGTAACAAGCGGGTAACTTATCGATCAGAAGGTACTCTCTTTGAAAATGGAAGACTTTTTGAGGATCCAAGACCTCTTTCAGGGAGGGATATTTTAAAGTATGTCTATCTTTCAGCAAGAAGAAACGAACCAGTTAGCTGCAATCTGCCAAAAAGAAAGGGCTTAGTTTATGCGATACACTTTAGATAATTGAGTTTTATGAATAGACTTAAATATCGGCTTTTGCTTTTTCTGAAATGTTAAATGCTAAACTTGTTGATGGTAGAGTGTATAGTTTAGCTGTTGATGCTTTTACACTTTATGAAAAATCAAGATTTGGAGAGAAGAAAGATAATAGGATAGAATACTCTATTTTTGAAGCTCTTTTTTTAGTCCAAAAAGGAAAAATGAAACTTTTTCTTGGAAACAAGGAGATTAGTTTTGATAAATTAATTGTTAGGCTCAAAAAAATAGATAAGAAAGTTGAATTAAAATACATAGTTTTTTCTGATTTAAGAAATAAAGGGTATGTTTTGAAAACCGCTTTGAAATTTGGGGCTGAATTTAGAGTTTATGAAAAAGGTAAAAGACCTGGAGAAGAGCATGCAAGATGGATTTTGCATACTGCTAGTGAAAATGATTTATTAAAATGGCATGATTTTACCGCTAAAAGTAGAATAGCTCATTCTACTAAGAAAAATTTGCTTTTAGGGATAGTTGACGATGAAAGAGATGTTACTTATTACGAAGTTAATTGGATGAGAACGTGAATATTGTTGTTTAAGGACAACAAATAATATAAGTCTATTAATTAAGTATTTTTATGAATTTGGATGAGTATGTTGAAGCAAGGGAGAAGGTTCTTGGAGAAGACTGGAAACTTTCTCCTCCTGTTTTGGATATTTTCTTGTCGATATGTGCAAGAAGAGAAGTAAGAACGGCCAATTTAAAAAAGAGTTATAATGCCTATTCTGAGAGATCTATTCAATGTTATTTGGAAACTTTAAGAGACAGAGGTTTTATTTTTAATGGAGAACCTGCAAGGCAGGGAGTTAATATGCCTACTCCACAAGGAAGGGAATTGTATGAGGCTTATGAGAGAAACTTGTCTGAAAATGTGTAAATATTTATAACATTGATTTTTCTTTATATGGGATGTTAGAGAACCCTACTTTGGCTTTAAAAGAAAGAATTTTATCTTCTTTAAGGTTGAGAGGTCCAAGTTTGCCTGTTCAGATTTCTAATGAGCTTAAAGTTGAAACTCTTTTTGTTTCTGCCTTTCTTTCTGAATTGAAGGCTGAGAACAGAATAAAGATAAGCAATATGAAAGTTGGAAGCTCACCTTTGTATTATTTGCCTGAGCACGAATTGCAACTTGAGAATTTTATTCAACATCTGAATCATAGGGAAAAAGAAGCTTTTCAAATGTTGAAAAGAAATAAAGTTTTGGAAGATAAAAAACAAGAGCCTGTTGTAAGAGTGGCTTTGAGAGAAATAAAAGATTTTGCTTCTCCTATTTCTGTTAAAATAGAAGGAGAAATAGTTACGTTGTGGAGATATTTTTCTTTGACCGATACAGAATTTAATGAAATTGCAAATAAAGTTGTTTTTGGCGAAAAAGAAAATAGAAAAGAAGAAGTTAAGGAAAAACCAAAGGAAGATTTTGAAATTAAAGTAGAAGGAGTTAGAGAAGAGGCGAACAAGGAAAGAGAGATTGTGAAAAAAAGTGCTTTTGAAGTTAAAGATATGGAAGAGAGAATTGATAAAAGAGTGGAGGCCAAGAAGATGCTTAAAGTATTGTTAGCTAAAACTGAGGTTGAGAGTGAATTTCTAAATAAAATAAAAACTCATTTGAAATCCAAGGATATAGAGATTTTAGAGGTTTTTCTAAATAAGAAAAAAGAACTTGAGATGAAAATTAGGATTGATACACTTTTTGGGAAGCAAGAATTTTATTTTATAGCTAAGGATAAAAAAAGAATAAGTGATGATGATTTAACTATAACTTTACAGAAGGCACAAAATGCGAAGATGCCTGCGATTTTAGGATCTACAGGAGAATTAAATAATAAGGCTAAAGAGTATTTGGGTGAATGGGGCAATGTTATAAAGTTTGAGAAAATTAAAATATAGTCTTAAGGAAAACTTTAAATATGGGTCTTTGGAGAAGAAGATATGGGTAGAGTAAAATCGGCTATGATAAAGAAGGCTGCGAGACAGCTGTATGAAAGTGAGAAGAGTTTTACGGAAGACTTTGATCATAATAAGAAGTTATTGGCTGGATTAATTTATTATAAGTCTATGAGAAACAGAGTTGCAGGATGTATAGTAACACTTGTAAAGAAGGCGAATGCTAAACCTAAATTGATTGTAAAGTTAGAAGAACCTGAAGATAGTGAGTAATTTCACTTTAAAGATAAGACCTGCAAACCATGTTTGTTTATTTCATCTTCTGTCCAAAATTTGATGTCTTTGGTTTTTAGTACATAAGTCCCTTCTTTTTCAATAACTCTTCCTGTACAGTTTTTTATTTTTGGATCAAATTCTTTCAATACCAATATATCGCCAATATTACATTTGAAATCTGCCAATCTTAAATAAAAATACCTCACAGCTTGCTGTGTTTGGGATTTTTAAGCCTCAAACTGAGACTGATCATATGAACTCAGTTCGAGCAGTCAAAGTTCTTTTTTCAATTCAATATTTTTTCAAAATGCTCTGGCCAGGTTTTCTTTTCTATTTTCATAATTATTTTTTATTGTTAAGAATCTTATCTATTTTTTCTTCGATTCTTTTAATATCTTCTTTTATTGAGTATATTTCTTTTAGACGCTTTCTGTTTAGAAACCAATTCACAATATGTAAGATTGTCCATAGAATTATAACGACTCCAATTGCCTGAAGCCAAAGCCCTATTTTTCCTAGAAGTTTTATAGCATCCCCCGCAGTGTCTGAGAAACCTATAATGTTTGATAAATCGACCATTCTCTTTTTAAGAACAACATACTTAAAAACCCTGTGATAATTTATCTTTTGTGGCTCTGTAGCTCAGTGGTAGAGCACTGCTCTCATGAGGCAGGGGTCGGGAGTTCAATCCTCCCCAGAGCCATTAGGAAATCATTCTTAATCCGTCATTTTCCTTTCTTGGAATTATGTGTATGTGCGCATGCATCACAACTTGACCTGCTGGAGGAAGATTATTCATTATAATATTAAATCCGTCTCCTTTCTTTTTTTCTAATAAATCAGAGGAGACTTTTTTTACCATTTTTAATATTTCTGCTGAGAGTTTTTCTGGAATGTCTAAAATTGTTACATAGTGCCTTTTTGGAATTATGAGTGTATGGCCTTCTGATTTTGGATTTGCATCAAGAATAGCTATTAAGTTGTCAGATTCTTCTACCTTGGAAGTTTTGATTTCTCCTTTTATAATTTTACAGAAAACGCAGTTATCATTACGCACTTTTTTCTCCAAATATACTAGAGTAGAAAGTTTGTCTAAACAATTCTCTGTTTATTTCTTCTCTCCTAAAGTCAAATGGGATGAGCTTTCTAAATAGAGATTTTTTTTCTTTAGTTAATGTTAAAGCTGCTGAAAGATTGCTTATTTCTTTAGAAAACTTGGAGTTTTTTTCGTAAATTGGCAGAGGTATTCTTGTGAAGATAGATCTAGTTGCTTTTTTTTCGTCGGGTATTTTAGCTATTACTGGGATATCTGCAAATTTTTCTATTTCTCTGATAGTTATCTCATATAACGGGTCTCTAATTTTATTTATTATTACTCCAGAAACTGGTTTCCCTCTTGTTTTTGCTAATTTGGCTGTTTTTAAGGAACAGGAGAGAGTAGGGTAATCTGGAGTTGTTACAATAAACAAGGAATCAGAGGCTAGTATTGTTGATAATATTTCTTCGTTATATGATGGAGAAGAATCCAAGATTATAAAATCGTATTTTTCTTTTAAACTTTCTATTTTACTTTTTAATTTAAAGTAGTTTATAAGTTTAGAACTATTATAGTCTCCTGGAACTACGTCTACTCCGAATTTATGATGTATGGCAGATTCTAATCTGCATTTTTTTTCTAAAACTTCATGTATCGTTTTTTTTGGTTCTACTATATCCATATGTAAACCAAGGTTGGGTGCTGAATAATTCGCGTCTATAAGTAATACTTTTTTATTATAATTGTTTGCAAGGTCTGTTGCTAAAGAAGCAGCTATTGTTGTTTTCCCTACACCTCCCTTTATCGAAACTAATCCAAGTGTTATTCCCATAACAACAACATGAAAAGGTTTTGTTTTAAATACTTTCTTATAATTTTTAAGTTAAGATTTTTAGAATTGAGTAGATATTTTAGATAATATTAAAAACTTAAAAATTATTTGGTAGTTATGAGATTTAAAGATAAAGTAGTATTGATAACTGGAGCAAGCAGAGGAATAGGAAGATCTACAGCCCTATTATTTGCTAAAGAAGGCGCAAAGGTTATTGTTAATTATCAAAAAGCTGAGAAAGAAGCGAATGAAGTAGTTAGAGAAATTTCTAAAATTGGATCAGAGGCTATTGTTTTGAAATGTGATGTGTCTAAAGAAGAAGAAGTTAAGAAGATGATTTTTGAGGGAATTAAAAAATTTGGGAGAATCGATGTTTTAGTAAATAATGCCGGAATTGTATTTGATGTTCCCCTTTTTGAAAAGACTTTAGATCAATGGACTAAAACTTTAGGCGTTAATTTAATTGGAGTATTTTTATGCTCAAAATATGTGGCTGCTCATATGAAAAAACAGAAGTCTGGAGTTATTATTAATATCTCTTCTACAAATGGGATAGACACTTTAAATACAGAATCTGCTGATTATGATGCTTCAAAGACAGGAGTTATAAGTTTGACTAAAAATTTAGCTTCGGAATTAGCTCCAAATATAAGAGTTAATTGCATAGCTCCTGGGTGGGTTGGGACAGATATCAATAAAGGTCTGCCAAAGGATTATGTTGCTGAAGAAACTGAACACATACTAATGAAAAGATTTGGTAAACCTGAAGAGATAGCAAAGGCTGTTTTATTTTTAGCTTCTGAAGATGCGAGTTTTATAACTAGAACAACTTTAGTGGTTGATGGCGGTTATATTTAGTTAAATAATTTCTCGCTGCTCTGAATGATGGATATATTTTGCACTCTATTGCTGCGAAGCTCCTCGCTTACGCTGTGGTGTTCCTCACTGTGATGAACGAAGGATATATTTTGTGTTTTCTTGATGTGGATCTGCTCGCTGACGCTGCGCGATTCCTCTCTGCGAAACACAAAATGGACCTGTCGGGAATCGAACCCGAATCTCATCCATGCCATGGATACATAATAACCGTTATAATACAGGCCCTGTAATTTAAAGAAATGGTGTGTTTTTAATAATTACGAATTAGAAAATAAGACTTAGGCGAATTGTACGAAATAAAATCTACTTAGAGATCCCTTTAGGGTTTGAATTCTTAACTACGAAATAATAGACTGCCGCGCCTAGCCAATGTACTAGAGCGATTACCAAGATCCAGACTATTTTTTCATTTTCTTTTTTGAAATCTCTTTTTGCACAATCCACTAACATCCAAATCCAAAATACAAAGAGTAAAATTGCTAGAATCGCTATTATAGCAATCATAATAACTATAAATGGAAATAGAAAAGCCTGTTGCCCTATAATTTGTGAAGTTGCCATTTCCTAGGGTATCAAAGAAGTATTTAAACTTATTTTTTACTCAAACTGAATTTTTTCTGAGATAAGGTTTCTTATTGTTTCTTTAAGTTTTGAAATTTCTACTCTGATTTGTTTTGTTGTGTTCCTGTCTCTAACTGTAACTGTTTTGTCTTTTAATGTTTGTTCATCAACTGTTATGCAATAAGGAGTTCCGATTTCATCATTTCTCGCATATCTCCTTCCAATTGAGCCAGATTTGTCAAATAATACAGGAAAATCTTCAAGAAGATCATGATAGACTTCGTTTGCTGTTTCGAATTGTTCTCCTTTTGAAACAAGAGGAAAAATTGCTGCTTTGTAAGGTGCGAGTTTTGGATGTAATCCTAAGATTATGTTTTCTCTTTCTTTGTTGTAGTTGTAGGCTGAAAGCAAGAAGACTAGAAATGCTCTTTCTACTCCTAATGAGGGTTCACAAACTACTTCTGGAACTACTTTCCCTTTTTCTGGATCTAGAATTTCAAGAGACTTTTTAGAGTGTTTTTCATGTTGCTTCAAATCATAATCAGAACGGTTTGCAAAACCCTGCAATTCGCGCCAACCCATTGGAAATTCAAATTCAAGATCCCAGGTATCTGTTGAATAATGGCTTCTTTCTTGTGAAGAGTGTTGTCTTGCCCTAAATTTTTTTGGATCTGCGTTTAAGGAGACGAACCAGGAATATTCAAGAGCTAGAAAATAGGCATGCCACTCGTTTTTTATAAGTCCTTTTTTGTGAGCATCTAGTATTTTTATTAATTTTCCATCTTTGTTTTTATTTTGATCATCTTCTGTTAACAAACTTAACTCAATATTTTGAATTTCGTCTAAATATGGGCAGGGCATTCTTGCCGCAATAAAGTATTCTAATTCCATTTGTTCGAATTCTCTGCTTCTAAATAAGAATTCACGCGGAGATATTTCGTTTCTGAATGCTTTACCTATTTGGGCAATTCCACATGGGAGTTTCATTCTCGCGTTTTCAAAAACAGAGCGGAAATTAGTGAATATTGACTGCGCTGTTTCAGGACGAAGATATGCTTTTACAGATTCTGAAACTGTAGGGCCAACATTTGTTGTAAACATAGGATTGAATTCTCCTTTGATTTCAAAATTTTTATCATCTTTTATTTTTTCTACCTCATGTTTGTCCATTTTCATTTTTTCTTTTGTTTTTTTATTTATAACAAAATAATCTATGAAATTTGATACATGGCCTGATGCTTCCCAGACTTTTGGATTTGTTATTATGGATCCATCAATTCCAACAGTATCTTCTCTATTATGCACATGGAATTTCCACCATTCTTTTTTGATGTTGTTTTTCAATTCAACACCTAAAGGACCGAAATCCCAGAAACCTGCTAAAGATCCATAAATCTCTCCAGATGGATAAACGAAACCCTTTCTTTTACAAAAAGTTGCTAACTCATCTATACTAATTTTACTATCTGTCATATATTTAACTAAAAAAATATCTATTTAAATTATACTAAATTTGCCCAACTATTTCATCTTTTGAGCGTTTTCTTTGGATACTACTCTCCAACATTCGTGACTTCCAGAAGGAGACTTAGCAACAACAAAGAATCTCCCACTTTTTTCTACGAGTCTGTAACTATCTGTTGTGAACTTGTTTTTAGTCTTCACATCGTAAAATTCTATTTTTTCTTTTCCCATGAGGTTACCTCCTTTGTCTTTTATGTCCTGATGATTTTGGGTTTATAAATTTATAGTAAGATAAGCGCACGCCAGGACTCGAACCTGGGAAAAGCCGGGCTGCAACCGACCGCAGTAACCGCTGTGCCACGTGCGCATATTTTTTAGTAAAATTGAAGTTATTTAAAGATGTTTGTTTTTACTGAAGAAGTGATAATTAAAATGGCACTTCTCTTGGAAACCTATCTGGTCTGGAGACTATAGTTGGAAATCTGCTTGGATCGACTCCTTTTGTTAAGTGGACAAGACCTCCTCTAACTTTTTTGCTTTCAGTAACTTTTGGCAGGGCGGATCTTTTTGCAAACCTTATCCAATTATCATAACCTTCTCCAGTTTCATGATACGCTTTAAATTTATTAATCCATGTCCAAGGAACTAGCCATAGTTCTCTTTCTGTGACAAATTCTTCTAGGTCTGATGCATCGACAACTTCTATATCTCCTACAGGTTTGCTTAGTTCATAGGTAGCCAATCCCCAATATGCAATTCTGCTTCTTCTTCCATATCCTAGTTGATGATTAAGAATCTTCCAGCTAACATAACTATTTTCGTCTCTCACTAAACAGAATTTTAGTTCTACGACTTTTTCACAATCTCTTAAATCTGCACCAATTCCAGGATTAACTTCCATTCCTAAAACTTCTGCACCCCAAGAATGATGTATTCTTCCAATCAAAGAATTATAAGTTCTAGCTTTCATTATTTTTGCTGGAATTTTCTGCTTAAATTGATTGTTGTATTAGATTTGAATTGATAAGGTTTATAAATATGTTTATACATGTTTAAACATGAAAAATGAAGTAATTAAACAAGCTTTCAAACTGGGGAATTCTGCAGGAGTTCTGCTTCCAATCGAGTGGAAAGATAGAAAAGTAGTGATTAAACTTATTGATAGATCTATTTCTTTAGAATTAATTGAGATTTTAGAAGAAAAGGACTTGTTAAAAAATATAATTGGAATATTTTTAGCTGGAAGCTACGCAAGAGGAGAGGAAACGGAGGCGAGCGATATAGATATTTTAATTATAACAGACAACATAGATCGGAAGATAAAAACTGGAAAATATGAAATAGTTTTGATTTCAAAGGATAAATTTGAAAAGTCTATTTTAAAGAGCATTTATTTGGCTTCATTGATTAATGAGGCAAAAGCGATTTTAAATGGTGATTTATTGAAATATTGCAAAAATAAAATTCAAAGCATTTCTATAAAAAATCATATTAACGAGATAAAATCAATGACAAAAATAAATGAAGGATTTGTAGATATTGATGGAGAACTTGGAGAAAAGGTCTTGGATGAAACATTATATTCTTTGGTTTTAAGATTAAGAGAATTGTACCTGATTGAATGTTTGAAGAACAGCAAAATTCCATCTAATAAGGATTTTATAGACTTGATAAAGAGAGTTGCAAGCGAAGAATGTTACGATTCTTATCTAAGAATTAAAAATGATTTTAAATCGCGGAAGGTTATATCTGTTGGAGAAGCGAAAGCACTAATAGATGAGATAAAAAAAAGAATTGGAAAATTAGAACATGGTAAAAAGAACTAACAGATTGGAAAAAGGAATTGAAAGTTTAAAGGAAGAGATAGAGACTCATTTCGATAAATTGGATAGAGATATAATCGAGGATGATGGAATGTTAGCAGATTATCATATTAAAGAAATAGATAAGAGTCTTATTACTGCTTTGGAGCGTAAAATCAGTTTATTAGGTCAAGATAAAGCAGGTGTTGAATTAATAAAAAAATTTAGAAATCGCTTGGAAGAATATAAGAAGAAGTTGAATATGGGTTGATTAGTTTGGAATGTTTTAATGAGAGATTAAGTCTTTTGTGATTTAAAAAATCCTGTCAAAAACGCTCCTGACAGGATTTGAACCTGCGACCTACTGCTTAGAAGGCAGTTGCTCTATCCGGGCTGAGCTACAGGAGCTTATCAATAAAATCAAGAGATGGTTTATAAAACTTGTTAGGAAAAGCTTTATAAATGATTCTTTTGAGATATAGCTATGGATATTAAGATTTTAAAGCAGGAGAAGAATGGTCTGGAATTTACTATAGATAGCATTACAGTTGCTGAGATTTTACGTGTTTATTTAAATAAGAATAATACTGATTTTGCTGCCTGGAGAAGGGTACACCCGGATGAGCCTCTTTTAATGAAGGTTGAGAGTTCTGGGAAAAATGTTGTTAAAGAGATATCAGAGGCTGTAGAAATGATAAAAAAAGATCTGAATAAGATACAGGCTTTAGTTAAAAAATAATGTAGAGAATTATTAATTCAAACTTCTCTATAGCATTTTTTATATACTTGGTTTTTTCTTTATTTGAATGTCTAAGATATCTGCTGGAAGTTATGATTTGAACAAATGGCTTTATGGAGGTTATGAGAATGACATTATAAGTGTTATATATGGTGGACCTGGCACGGGGAAAACTAATTTTTGTTTGTTAGCCGCGGTTTCTCAGGCTAAGAAGGACAATAAAGTTTTGTATATTGATACTGAAGGAGGATTTAGTAGTGAGAGAATTAAACAGATAGCTGGAGAGGATAATGAGAAAGTGTTAAGCAATATTCTATTGTTGAAACCAACTAGTTTTGATGAACAGAGAGCGGTTTTTCAGGATTTAAACGCTTATTTGAAAAAAGAGATTTCTTTTATAATTGTGGATAGTATGGCTATATTGTATAGGATTGATCTTGCTGAGGCTAGAGAGAAGAAAGAAGGAGAAATTCAGAGAATTAATTCACTACTCGCATTGCAAATGAAACTACTTTCTGAAATTGCTAGGAAAAGAGGAATAGCTGTAATTGTTACAAACCAAGTTTATAATTGGGAAGAAAGTAAAAACATGGTAGGAGGAGATATTTTGAGGTATTGGGGAAAGTGTTTGATAGAATTGGTTAATGAGCATGGGAGAAGAACTGCTTACTTGAGAAAACATAGGAGTTTACCTGAAAAGAGTTTAAACTTTATGATAGATGACAAGGGGATAAAGAAAAAAGGTTGGATTTAGAGATTTTACAGAATAAATATAGGAAACAATTAAATAATCTCATTTGTAGAAAACATTGAAGAGGGAAAATGGAATATTCTGAATTTGTTGAGGTTTATAACGCGCTAGGAGATACTACTAAGAGACTTGAGAAGGAAACGATTCTTTCTAATTTTTTAAAGAGGCTTGCTAAACATGGGGAAGGAGAATGGATTTATCTTTTAAGAGGGAGAGTTTGGCCAGATTATGATGAGCGAGAACTGGGAGTTTCAAATCAATTGATAATAAAGGCCATTGCTTTTTCTTTTGGTATAAAAACCGAGGCTATAAATGAGAGATTTAAAACTAAAGGAGATCTTGGAGAAATTGCAGAGGAATTTGCAAAGAAAAAGAAACAACAAGCTTTGTTTTCTAAAAAATTAACTGTTCTTAAAGTTTTTGAGAATTTGAGGAGAGTAATGGAACTTGAAGGAAAAGGAAGTGTTGAGAGAAAGATTGAATTGATTGCTGAAATTTTGGGAAATGCAAATGGAGAAGAGGCTAAATATATTGTTAGGACGGTTCTTGGAGATTTAAGAATAGGTGTTGCAGATGCTACTTTAAGAGAAGCTATTGGAGAAGCTTTCTTTGGTGAGCGAAAGGCAGATCTTTCTGAAAAATTGGAAGTGGCTTATGACATGTGTAATGATTTTGCTGTTATTTTAAAAGCAGTTGTTAAAGGAGAGAAAGAATTGGATAAGATAGGGGTAATTATAGGCAGACCTATGAATGTAATGCTTCCTGTAAAAGTTACTGAAATAGATGAAGCATTTAGAATATGTGGAAGACCTGCTGCAATAGAACATAAATATGATGGATTTAGGATGCTGATAAATAAGAAAGGAAAAGAAGTTTTCTTGTTTACGAGAAGATTGGAGAATGTTACTAAACAATTTCCTGATGTTGTTGAAGCTATAAAGAAATATGTTAAAGGAGAGGATTTCATAATTGATAGTGAAGTAGTTGGATATGATCCTAAGACTAAGAGATATAGACCCTTTGAGGCAATAAGTCAAAGAATAAAAAGAAAATACGATATTGATAAAATAATAAAGGATTTGCCTGTTGAAGTTAATGTTTTTGATGTTATTTATCATAACGGAAAAAGTTACATAGATGTTCCTTTCAAAGATAGAAGGAAAATTCTTGAGAAGATAATTATTAAGGAGGAATGGAAGATAAGACCTTCAACGCAAATAGTTACTGACAGCAATGAAGAAGCCATGAAGTTTTACAAGGAGGCTTTGAAGATAGGGGAGGAAGGGATAATGATAAAGAATTTGGAAACTCCTTATAGACAGGGGAGAAGAGTCGGATATATTGTTAAGATGAAACCCAATGCTAGCGATTTGGATTTAGTTATTACTGGTGCTGAATATGGATCTGGGAAGAGAGCGGGAACTTTATCAAGCTATGTTGTTGCTTGCAGAGAAAATGGAAAGTTTTTGGAAATTGGAAAAGTTTCTTCTGGATTGAAGGAAAAGGAAGAAGAAGGGTTTACTTATGAGGAAATGACTAAATTACTAAGGCCATTGGTACTAAGTGAAAAGGGAAAAGAAGTAAAAATAAAACCTAAGATAGTTGTTGCTGTGACTTATCAGAATATTCAAGCTAGCCCTTCTTATGATTCAGGATTTGCTATGAGATTCCCTAGGATTACAAATTACAGGCCGGATAAGAAAGTTGGAGAAATAGCTACTCTAGAGGATATAAAGATGGAATTGAAGAGGATGCAAAGGAATCGGAGTCATCTGGGTTAATCAGATATTTGAATTTATTTTATAGTTTCCAAAAATAATCAAAATATTTCATATAACTCTCTTTTATTTTATTTGATTCCAAAACAAAAGCAAAAGATTGCACGCCCCATATTATTTGAGCAACTTTGCTACCAAAGATAATTATGACCATTGGAGTATACATCCCTTTAGGCAACTGCTTATACTCATAGTATGATTTTTTATGTTTTGACTCTTTGTTTGGTTCTAAACCTTTCAAGAAAGATCCATAGCTTACTAAATCATGCATTTTATGTTTTTCTGCCACTCTTTCTTTCATCCAATGTTCAAACCATATTTGGAGATTGCTAGGCACAGCTTTATAGTTTTCAAAGTTATTTCCTCCTATCCAAAAAGACTCTTTATATTTCAATATTTCAGCTAAAACAGATTTAATTGCTTCGTTTCCTCTAAAAGTTTCTGTTCTAATTTCTGGCTTAGAGTTCTCAAAGAGAGACTTAATTTGAGGAATTTGATTTTCAATTTCTTTTAAGGCTGATTCTCTTTTTTTCACTTCTTCTAATATATTGTTTGGATTGGTACATTGATAAGTTCTCTTACCTCTTTCAATGGAATAACTAACAATTCCTCTTTCTATAAGTTTATTAATAATGTCATATATGTTCCTCCGATCTATTCCTGTCTTTTCCTGAATTTTGTTTAGTGTGGATATTCCAAGTTCTAAAATAGCAGAGTATACTGTAATTTGGCCCTCACTAAAACCTATTTCTTTAAGATTGTGCAATTTCATGCAAATAGATGTTAGCTGAACTATATATAATTATGGTAGTATAGATTACCACAATAGTTTAATTACTAGTAAATTACTACTTTATTATGATAATACAACCACCAAAATTTAGCATGATAAAAACTAATGAGTGTAATGGGAATGATAAAGAAGAATTTGTTAGAAGGGATAATTCTAAATTGGCCTTGGGCATATTTGAAGACTCTAAAGAAGACTTAGTCAGAAGATACAATTCTCTTAATGAGAAGTATGAAATTTATGCATATCTAAGAGATGGTAGACATGATTTTTATGATGACCAATCAGATGATTTAAAGAAATATTTAGCTGAAGACGGATTGGATGTTGAAAGAGTTTATACTAGGGTGGGTAAAATGCCGACCACTCTTGACTTATACTTCACAGATGGTTTAGACTTTGATTGTTTTAGTGTGGCAAAAAAATTCGGTAAAGATAAAACTTTTATTCTTACTGGAGATCCCCTGATAAAAAAAATGGCAAGAGAAAGGGGAAATAACCTAGCTGAGACAGGCCTTGATGAAATTATTAGAAGATATCTAAGAAGAGAGTTATAAATTAATTTTAGTTGGAATAAGTAGATAGAATTTTACATATTTGTAAAAAGAAAAACTTTATATATCACTTAATAACTATAATAGTTATATGACACAGAAAGAAACGAGCAAGATATTTACTAAAGGAGAACTGAAAGTTATGAACAAGAGACTTAGGAATGAGCGATTGACACAACAGGATTCAAATTATCTTAGTAAATTTATTAGGCCTAAACTAAAGGAGATTAGGGAGACGAATGCGGGCTATTTGCTTGATAATTTGGAATACAATCAAAAGGCGTTGTCAATTGAAAACAAGATAAGAGAAGAGTTGATGAAGAAAATAAAGGAAGTGGACTCGATAACTCTCTATGGTTCTGTTGTTCAGAACAATTATAAGAAGTATAATGATATTGATATCTTAGTTTTGGTTAATAAGAAATTCTGGAATAAACTTGGAGAGAAGTATAGAACCATATTGGAAATTAAGAAAATGTTGAAGAAACGTTCTATTAGAGTTGATTTGGAGATATATTATAAAAATGATTTTGAAAGAGCATATTTTTCTAGTCCTTCTTTGATTTATCAATTGAAAGATAGAAAAACTATTTATGGAAATCTAGATTTGTCTAATAAATTTGAGATATCTAAAATTGATTTAAGGATGAAAGCAGATTATAGCATTATAGAAGAAGATTCTTCAAGCCTTGAGATATATAAAGCGATTAGGAATATAATTTTGATTCGATTGATTTTAATGAAAGTAGTTGATAATAATGAATTATATAAAACAATTAATGAAGAGCTTGGTGGAAACTTGGTAATGAGGTTAAAGGAGAATAGGGCTTCTTCTATTGATAGGAAAATAGCAATAATGCATTTGCATAACTTGTTGAAACTCACTTTAAAATATTTGGAGAAACAAAAATGGGAAAAAATCAAATTATGTCAAGATTCTTGAATAGGAATCTTGAGCATCCAAAAGTTCAGAACAAACATAAAAACTTTTTGATAAGATCGTTAGGAAGATGCATTGGAAATGTGGTTATGCATAAATTGTTGTTAGAATACACCAACAAACCAGAATCTAAGGGTTTTATAAAAAATGAAATAAAGGAGTATAGTTCTGATGCATTTGAGAAGGCTCAAGAATTTAATTGGAATGTTGAAGATAAAGAAGAGATTAAAGAACTTGCGATTGAGAGAGTAAAAAATCTTAGTGAAGGCTACAAGGATGTTGTTTATACAGATGAGAAAATGGAAAAATTTATTGATGAAACTATAGAAGAGATGATGCTGTGATAAAATATTTAAACAACATTGATTTTTAGAAATATTATGATTAGAAAAATAATGGGTGAGAAGACTGAAAAACATCTGAAAGAAAAAGAACAGGAAGAAATAAGAAAAAGAATGCTTGAAAAATTGGACAAAGGATATCACATGGGGAAGGGATTAATAAAACATAGAGATGAATTTTATGATAGGAAATGATCACATTTTTTGTTAGATAATTTTACACTCACGAAAGATCATCAAGGATTTCAATTTCTCTATTTGAACTAATATGCTTGAACTTTTCATTTTCGCCTTGTTTTTTGGAATCCTTGGGTATCATTTGAGATACTGATTTACTAAAATCTTTTCCGTCTTTTCTTAAGTTGATGCTGAGAGCTTGCTGGATTTTATTTATTAAGACAAAGTCTGTTGAGGGAAGGACGCCAAATTCTATTTTTTCTATAGACTCTTCTGATTCACCAATCATTTTTGATAGTTGTTTTCTTGTTACGCCTTTTTTTCTTCTTTCTGTGCGAATATGCCAGTGGAAATTTTCTATTAGCTCTGATAGAACTTGTTTTTCTTTCCAGTTCATTGGCTTTTTTAAGTATTCAAGAGGATGTTCCTTTCCTTTCCCCATCATAGAAGTTGGAACTTTTCCTACTTTAGGGTCTCCAAAGTTTTTTATTTCTTTGATGGTTTCTCTTTTTAGAATTGGTAAATTCTCTCTCTTTGCGTAGTTTTCTGTTACTGAGACTATGCGTCCATCCTCTATTGCTTCAACCATCTTTTCTGTTCTCTCTTCTAAGATCTCCATGGTTTTTGTTAGGATAGGGGGTTTTTATTGTTTATTGCTCTGGAAGATAACATTTTCTAGGTCATTTATATCGTTTACCTCTATTATTTTTGAATCATAGACTACTGTAGGAACATTATCTATTTCGTATTCTAACTTTAAATTTTGTATTATTTTAGACTGAAGATTAGAATCAAATGAGTATATCATTAACTTTGATTTGTATTTATTTTTTAGTGCCGATAGTATATTTCCTACTTTTTCACTTTCTTTTTCTTCATTTTTTGAGTTGGAATATATAAAAAGAACAATTTTCAGATCAGTGCTGCATTTTTCTTTCAACTTTTTCATTATTGTATAATGTTTATATTCTAAATCTGTGTAAATTATTTTTTGCTCTAGTACTCTGAAATCATTTTTTCCAAACCTAGTTTCTAAAAGAGATAGTTTTGATCCTGCATCGTCTAGTTTTTCTGAGGATTCTACAAAGATATTTTCATCACATGAACTGTCGTTTAGATATTTTTCTAATTCTATATTGTAATTTTTAATTATGTTGTTTGTTATATTAATTTTCTGATAGTTGAGGTAGGAAACGGAACTTGCTAGGCTAAATATTATTATATAAATCAGAGTTGCGACTAAAAAAGCCAATATCAGTCTTGCACCGTATGCTGGTCTATCTTTCATTCTTTTCTCCAAACAACTTTTTTGTTGAATAGTATATACAAAAAGGAAAATATCCACCAGATTGTAAACAGTATAGAATAGAAAAAGATGAACATAATAAAATTAATTTTTAAATTATCAGTGTATTGCATTTGCTTTCTCGAGAAAAACATATAAAAAATAAGTAAAAATATAAAAATTATACTTATGAGGAATGTTGGAGAACTGAAGATTCTATAAAAAAAGGTTTCAATTATATATTTATTTATGTCTATAGAATCTTGGAACCTGAAATTTATTGCTTGCAGAGAGATTATCTCATCTTTTATATCAATAGAAGTTTTTATCACGACATAAGAAGTTAGAATTACTGAGAGTAAAATCGTGGAAACTGCTACAGGTAAAACGAGATAACCCAAAGGACCTTTTTTGAATCCAAACAATTTTTTATAGCTCCAGAGATTTTTTACAAGGCCAGTGTACCAGCGCCTTCTTTGAACCAACAAACTACGGAAACTTTTAGGAGCTATCGTGTACACAACTGATTTTGGAGAATTTTCTATGATAAAATTTTTGCTTTGGATTCTTAGTGCTATTTCAAGATCTTCTGTTATGTTCTTTTCATCATAACCTCCATATTTCTCGAAAAAGGATTTTCTATAGGCTGAAAAAGCTCCAGGAGTTATGTGTATTGCATTCATTGTGGCGAATGATTTTCTTAGGAAAACTCCCATGTAATATTCTATTTGTTGTATTCTCTGCAGAAAACCAGAGGGTTTGTAAACACCCATAGAAGGAGTTACAGCCATCACTTTTTCATTTTTAAAGTAATAAACCATTTTTTTTAATGCATCTGGACTAACGAAACTGTCTGCGTCCATTGAAACAATAATTTCACCTGAAGCGTTTTTTATTCCAAGATTAAGAGCAGTTCCTTTTCCTCCGTTCTTTTTTGTTAGAACTTTTACAACTAGATTTTGGTTAGAAGCGAATCTTTTTGCTAGTTCATATGTTTTATCTTTACTTCCATCATCTATTATTATAACTTCTAATTTATCTTTAGGATAATTTAAAGAAAGGGCAGATTTTATTGTCTTTTCAATGCTTTTTTCTTCATTATAAGCTGGAATTAAAATTGTTACTTTTTTTTCAATACTTTCTCTTTCTGATTGTCTTCTCTTATAATATGCAAATAAGTTTATTACATAAAAAGAGCTCGCTACAAAACCTATATAGGCTAAAATGTAGACTAAGACGTTGTAGAAATCCATTTTTTTAACTCCCTTCTTTGTTAAGATGGAAATATTCGTGAAATGCTTCCGTTAAGGAAAGTTCATATGTATGGCCTGTTTTTTTCTTGTTTATTAAACCTATTTCTAAGAATCTTTTTATATGGTCATAAGCTTTATTTCCTCTGATTTTTATTATTGCTGACTGCTTTATTGGTTGTTTATATGCAATCATTGCCAGAGTTTCTTGTTCTGCTTTTTTGAATTCTGATGTCCCTGTTGCAAGTTTGTTTACCATCCAAACATAACTCTCGGCAACATCCATTTTCCAAGAGTTTTCTTTTTCTATTAGATTTACACCAGAATCTTTATATTTATCTTTTAAATCGTATAAGGTTTTTTTAAGTAATATAGGATTTATATCTGTTAAAGACACTAATTCTTGCAGAGACATAAGCCTTCCTGCTAGAAACAGGGCTGCTTCAACCTTTTTCTGATTTTCAATATCTATTTCAGAATCAAGCTCTTGTATATTTTCAGAGGTTATATTTTCAAAAGTCATATTTATCTTAGGAAATGGCTATTTTTAAGATTTTATATGGGCTTATTCTGTTTAGGAGACAAAAAATATGAGCAAACCTTCTATGATTGCGGCTATAATTAGGAGAGGAATTATTACCAAAAGCAGGGTATTTGCTGAGCTATATAAGTTTTCTTTGAAAGTTTTGTTTTTTGAGATTAGAGAGAAACCTAGTTTTATACCCAATCCGAAGGATATGAATACGGCTGGAAGTTCAAATATTCCATGCGGAATTAAACGCCATAGATCCGTTAGACTTGATGTATATTTTGATACTACATATCCAAGAATTATACCATTATAGAAACAGATTAGCATTACGAATATTCCGAAAAATATTCCTACGATTATTGAGAATATGGAAATTTGCAAGTTGTTTTGCAAGATGAAGAAAATTCTTTCAAGAGGATTCAAACTAACAGATTTGAGTATGAGTTCTTTTAATTTACTGTCTAGGAAAGAAAGATTGTCTTTGAAAATTATTCCGAATAGTATACCTATGAGAAAGATTAGTATTGAACAATAGATATATTTTTTTGATTCTTTTAAATATAAAATTGCTTCATTGAACTGCTTTTTCACGCTTAATTTTTTTTCTTTTCTCATCTGAACATTTTTTGTAATTTGTTTATTTTGTTTCGATACTTCATTTTTAAAAATAGTCCATAAACCAGACCAGCAAGCAAACCTCCAAAGTGAGCTACATTTCCTATTGGCAAGTTTCCTATTATTGAGGCTATCCAGAAAACACCAAGTGCAAGAGGAATCATTACATAGGCTGGTAAAGTGAAGAATGGAAGGAAGATTATCATAAACCTTAAACGAGGAAGAAGCATCACATATAGGCCTGCAATCGCGAATATGGCTCCAGATGCCCCTATCATTGCTATGTTTGGAGAACCAAAAATCCTTTCACCTATTGCAGTATTACCAAAGAGGAGAGAGAGGAATACTGAGAGAAGGCCTGCAAATACGCCCGAAATTATATAGAACCAGAGAAATCTTTTTTTGCCTATTATTTTTTCACATAGGGAACCTAGGGAGAAAAGTGCGAACATGTTTATGACTAAATGGATTGCTAGTACATGTGTGAACATATGAGTTAATAGTGTCCAAAGATATTTCCCTTTTATTATATTAGAAGGATTTAATGCGAGGTAGTCTATGAAGTTGATATTGAGGCTAGCAAGAATTAGAGTTAGAAGGTATATTGCTACGTTTAATACTATGATTTTAGCTACTAGAGAAAGATTTTTTACTTTACCTATCAAATTCCTCTTTTTTTTATTATAAAAATAGTTGTTCATATTTTATTTCTTTTTTGCTTTTTTCTTGTCTTTTGGCTTTTTTAAAGGTTTTTTCTTCTTTTCTTTTTTTTGAATTTTTGCCTTTTCTTTATCTCTTTCAGCTTTCTTTCTTTTTCTTTCTAAATCTTTCTCTTTCTCTTCTTCTCTTCTCTTTTTTTGTGAGACTTTTTCTTCTTTTTCTTCTATGACTACTATCTCTTTATTTATTTCTTCTAAGACTTCTTCTAATTTTTTTATTTCTTTTAAAATTCCTTCTTGCATTTGCGAAGTATCTCTAAGAATAAGTACTTCTCCTGTTTCAGGGCATATGAAATTGTTTTGCAGGGCTTCTTCTTCACTGTATTCTACTTCTATACTAGGGCTGTAATAATACCTTTCTTTTTTTCTGGTTTGCGATTCTTCTTTGAGTCTTCTTATTTCATGCAACGTTTCTTCTTGCGATTTTTGCAGGATTCTTTTTACTTTAAGAGTCCAGAAATATATATACCATCCACCTTTTTTCTTATCTTTCTTTCTTGTGAATTCTACTAATCCTTCGTCAGCTAGTTTGTACAGAACATTTCTAGTTTGGTTTATTGTTAGACCGAGTTTTTCTGAAATGATAAATTCGTTAACCTTTTGTTTGCCGTACAAAATATCTATTAATTTTTCTCCATTGGGTCCTATGACTTTTAACAATATTTTTTTTAATATACGTATAAGTTTTTCTTGCATTTATATTTTTGAGGATTTTCAATTAAAAACCTTTCTGTGGTGCTAATAAAATTATTAGTTTTTGTAGTCATTTGCTAATTAATATAAATGTATATAAATTAGTTTAAAAAGCTAGTGTTATGCCTTTGCGAACAAATGATAATTTGGATGATTTACCTGATTTGCCTCCTTTGAGAACTCCTTTTTCTTCTAATAGCTCGATACCTTCTGTTACGGAGATTGAGGGTGAGGAGATACATAATCTTCCGTCTTTCCCAGATTCTCCTGCACACAATAGTTTTTCGCAAGCAGTTATAAAAGAAGCGGTAAGTGATAGGCATGACACTGGAGAAAATGTTTTAGAGATGAGAGAGTGGACTCCTACGAAATTTAAAGATTCTCAGGGTGCAAGGCAACCTGACCAGAGCAAAGATTTTTTGACTAACAGCGACTATGTTGAGAGAAATAATTTTAACAAACCTATAGTTAGAAACAGAGGTGATATGAACAAAGGCCCTGATGTTTTTGTTAAAATTGATAAATTTTATTCTGCTAAAAAAACTATTAGTGATGTAAAGGCTAAACTTGAGGAGATAGATTCCCTTATCAATAAAGTTAGGGAAGTCAAATTGAGAGAGGAACAGGAGCTGTCTTCTTGGGAAAGGGAATTTAATGATATAAAGACTAGGCTCAAAGAAGTTACTGAGAATATATTTGAGAGAGTTGAGTAAAATGGGATCAGAATATGTTGGAATTTCTTCCCTTGATATGAATAGATCAAAGACAGTCGTTTTGCAGGTTCATCTTGAGATACTGAATTTGCTTAGGAGCTTTTCAGCCTATAAGGATTTGCGTTCGGAGGAGTTAACGGTAAAAGTTGCTTTGAAAAGCAAAATAGGTGAGGCTTTTGATTTATTGCATAAACTAGATAAGCAACTTCCTCACCCTAAGTATAAGACTCCTTTATTTAGTCAAGAAAGTAAGAGAACTATAGAACGCAACTTATCTCTGGAAGAAGAGATTGAGGATATAACGAGAAAGTTACACGCTTTACAAACAGAGATTTAGAAAAGGGATTCAGAGATTTAGAAAAGGGATTCAGAGATTTAGAAAAGGGATTCAAAGATTTTAAATATTGTAGAAAGTTTTTGTTTGTATGGTAAAAACTAGACAAGAGCTTATAGAATTTTATTTGGATTTTTTCAATAGAAACAACCATGCTATTATTCCTTCTGCTTCTATTGTTCCAGATAATGATTCTAGTGTTCTCTTTACTACTGCAGGCATGCAGCCTCTTACGCCTTTTCTTCTTGGTCAAAAACACCCTCTTGGAAACAGAGTTTGCAGTGTGCAGAAGTGCATAAGGACTGGAGATATAGAGGAGGTTGGAGATGAAGTTCACCATACTTTTTTTGAAATGCTTGGAAATTGGAGTTTTGGAGATTATTTTAAAGAAGAAGCTATAATTTATAGTTTTGAATTTTTAACTAAATTTCTTGGAATTCCTAAAGAAAAGCTGGCTGTTAGCTGCTTTTCTGGAGATGATTCTATTGAAAGAGATGAAGTATCTTTTGAGATTTGGGGATCTTTAGGAATTCAAAGGGAAAGAATAAAATTCTTGCCTAGAGAAAATAATTGGTGGGGGCCTGCTGGAGAGACAGGACCATGCGGGCCAGATACTGAAATTTTTTATTGGACTAAAAAAGGTAAAGCTCCGAAAGTTTTTGATCCTATTGATAAAAATTGGGTCGAGATATGGAATGATGTTTTTATGCAATATGAAAAAACAAAAGATCAAAGATATTTGATGCTGAAGCAGAAGAATGTCGATACTGGAATGGGTGTTGAGAGAACACTGGCTGCTTTGAATGGATTACAGGATAATTATAGGTCTTCTATTTTTCTTCCAGTTATAAAAGAAATAGAAAAACTCTCAAGAAAGAAATACGAAGGAAACGAAAAAGGAATGAGGATAATTGCTGATCATCTGAGAGCCTCTGCTTTCATTCTTGGGGACGATCATTCTATAAAACCTTCTAATATTGGAAGAGGTTATGTTTTAAGAAGGCTAATAAGGAGAGCTGTTAAATATGGTCTAGCTTTGGGAATAAAGGATAATTTTTGCAAGGTTGTAGGAAAAGTAATTATTGAACAGTATAATGATTATGATGAATTGAAAAGGAATAAAAAAATTATTTTTGAGGAGCTGGAAAAAGAAGAGAAAAGGTTTAAGGAGACTTTAGAAAAAGGAATTAAAAAATTTGAAGAAATTTGCAAGTTAGCTTCTAATAAAATATCGGGTGAAAATGCTTTTCTCCTTTTTCAAAGTTATGGCTTTCCGGTTGAAATGACTTTAGAGTTAGCTGAAGAAAAAGGAAAAGGAGTAGACTTGGAGAGTTATAAATTAGAATTTGAAAGACATCAGAAACTTAGCAGAACTTCTTCTGCAGGCATGTTTAAATCTGGATTGGCAGATAGTGGTGAGAAAACTACTAGATTACATACTGCTACTCACTTATTGAATGAGGTTTTAAGAAAAGTTTTAGAGGATAAGATAAGGCAAAGAGGATCAAATATAACTTCTGAGAGATTGAGATTTGATTTTAATTTTTCAAGAAAGTTAACTGATGAGGAAATTAAGGATATTGAAAAAATAGTTAATGAAAAGATAAATTCAGAACTTAAAGTAATAAGAGAGGAGATGGCTCTTAAGGAGGCTGTTTCTTCTGGAGCGCAATCTGAATTTGGAGCTAAATATCCTGAGAAAGTTTCCGTTTATACTATTTTGGATAAGAAAGAAAAGAAAGGGTGGTTCTCTAAGGAAGTTTGTACAGGACCTCACGTTGGGAACACAAAGGAAATAGGAAAGTTCAAGATAATTAAGGAGGAAGGAGTTGCTGCTGGAATAAGGAGGATAAAGGCGGTTGTTTTGGATTGATGATGAAAGAGAGAAAAAGCAAAAAAGGAATAAGGAATTTATTATTAATATCAGGATTGTCTTTAGCGGGTTTTGTTGCATCTTCTTATGTCAAGAATTCTAAAAACACGCACTAAAGTGCGTGGAAATTCTTGAGCATCCAAAAGTCCAAACAAAACTCAAGGACTTTTTGATTTAGTTGATAGAGTTTATGATAGGAAACCTGTTGAGAGTAATGGCGTTTATGATATTAGGATAGGCTCTTCTGATGGAAATGGGAGAAGGTTAGATGAGAGTTATATTATTAACTATAATGAGGATGGAACTGCAAGTGTTATTATTTTAGATGATGCTGGTTTGGGGAAAAGAGTTAAAGAAGATAAAGAAGTTCGTTTGATGAGTGTTGCTGGTGTTGATTTTTCTATTAAGAGAAAGTGATTTTTTGATTGTGAAATAATTTATAAATAGTGATAAATTGTAAAATTAATGGAAGAAAAAGTAAAATATGAGGATTTTGCGAAACTTGATTTAAGAGTTGGGAGGATAGTTGAGGTCAAGGATCATCCTAACGCTGATAAGCTTCTTGTTCTTAAGGTTGATTTTGGGGGAGAGGAGAGGACTATTGTTGCAGGTTTGAAAGCATATTATAAGAAAGAGGAGTTAGAGGGAAAGGAAGGAATATTCGTCTATAATCTAGAATCTAGTGTTTTGAGAGGGATAGAAAGCAATGGAATGATTTTGGCTGTCGCATCTAAGGGAAGAGAAGAAGTTGTTATTTTAACTCCTGAAAGAGAGATGGATGAAGGATTGAAAGTTTCTTAGATTTTTGTTGTGTTTTTTTGACATCTCAAGAACCAGACAAGCTATACACTCTAGTGTATTTTTCTTGACATAAATAATTAAAAGGAATTGGAGGTAGAGATATTTATGAAAGTCATAGTAACTGGAGGCGCAGGATTTATAGGATCATGGGTAGTTGATTCTTTGATTGAAAAAGGACATCAAGTTACTGTGATAGATAATTTGTCTAGTGGAAATAAATCTAATGTAAATCACAAGGCAAAATTATATGAGATAGATTTATTGGGAGATATTGATTCTATATTTGAAAATGAAAAACCTGAATATGTTTTTCATTTTGCTGCGCAAATAAATGTTAGAAAATCAATAGAGGATCCAAAGAAAGATGCCGAAATTAATATTCTTGGAACATTGAATTTGCTTGACAAATGCGTTAAACATAGAGTTAAGAAAATTATATTCTCTTCAAGTGGAGGAGCTATTTATGGTGGGAAAGAGGTTATTCCTACTCCTGAAGAGAGTGAAACCAGACCAGAGTCTCCTTATGGAATTGCAAAGTTGACTATTGAACTTTACTTAGAGTTTTATAAGAAAGTTTTTGGTTTAGATTACGTTGCTTTGAGATATAGCAATGTTTATGGGCCTAGACAAAGTTCTAAGGGGGAAGCAGGTGTTGTAGATATATTTTTTAAAAGCCTAGAAAATGGGGAAACACCAGTTATTTTTGGAGATGGGGAACAAACGAGAGATTATGTTTATGTAAAAGATGTTGCACATTGTAATATTTTAGCAATGAATTTAAGTGGGATTTTTAATGTTGGTACAGGAATTGAGACAAGCGTTAATGAAATATTTGAGAAAATTGCTAAAGTATCAAATGCTCCGATGATAAAAAGAAATGGTGCAAAAATAGAGGGAGAGCTTTTGAGGAGTGCGCTTGATTGTTCGAAGTTAAATAAGATTGTTGGTTGGTCGCCAAAATATAATCTTGATTCTGGACTTATGGAGACTTATGAGTTTTTTAAATCTTAATTCCTTCTAAACACGTTTTATCTACCAAACATTCTGCCAAACAAAGAGATTTTTTCCTTATATCCACTGTGGCCTATAAGCCCTGCAGCTATTCTTTTGTATTCTCTTGCAGCTTTTGATTTTGGATAGACATGAATAAGCGCATCTTTCATCACAAGAGCCGCTTGGAATTTGTCATCACTTGGTATTACTCCAAGAATTGGTAGTTCAAGCATTTCTTCTATATTTTGGATTGGCATTTCTGTCTTTGAATGCTTTACTTTTGTTATTATAACACCTTTGACTGTTTTTCCCATTTGTTCTATAAGTTTTGAAACTTTTAGAGCATCTGTAACTGCTGGAATTTCTGGGTTTGTTACAATAATCAGCTCATCTGCGGAGTCTATTGCAGCCACAGCCTCATCTCCAAGCCCTGCTGCCGAGTCAAAGATCACAATATCTGAACTTTTCTTTAATTTTTTTGCAACTTCTTTTAGTTTTGAATGATCAAGATTTTTTAATTCATTTATGGATAGAGAGGAAGGCATAACTTTTGTTCCAGATTCAT
>ERZ1292629.373-Hain-H43-01um-R1-373-length-47522-cov-12_pt1 | contig 47522 bp, 89 predicted proteins | sample MGYA00564399_ERZ1292629 | MGnify/ENA primary metagenome ERZ1292629 (study PRJEB36523, sample SAMEA6512636) | groundwater metagenome | collected 2019-01-08 | study: AquaDiva: Metagenomics assemblies of 32 groundwater samples
CAGAGCGTCGAGCACTGCCGCGATAAACGCCCTTATGTCAAGCTGAACGAGCTCGACCCCACCCCCCACCCCAAGAAATCACAAACCCGAAGGGGCCCCAGGCGGGGGAGCGGGAGCCGACCCCCTGTGCGTGTGCCCGAAATGGGATGAGGTAAGGCCCCCCGGGCTTCTGTTCTGGTGGTGCGAATCGGCCCCCCCTGGTTCCTGTGGGGCTGATTGGACCAGGGATTTTGCCACGGCGGGTGGTCGTTTCCCTCAGGAAGTGCCCTTCCTGCACGCGCCGGAGAACCCGATCTGACGATTCGGGCCGGATTCGACCACGGAGTGCGCGAAATGGGCGAGTTCGCGGACTTGGTTGAGATCCTGGCGCCGGAACGGGACCGGTGGTTCGACGATCCGGTCTCTTGGGCTCGGGAAGTGATCCAGTGGCCTGATGGGCAGTCGCTGACGACCTACCAGGCCGAGGCGATGGCCGGGCTTGTCAAGAACCGACGCGAGTCCGTGCGCTCGCTGCACGGTGCGGGTAAGACGACGATGGCCGCGCTGCTCGTCCTGTGGTTCGCTGACACCCGGGATCGCGCCGGGATGGACTGGAAGGTCATTACGACCGCGTCTGCGTGGCGGCAGGTCACGCACTATCTGTGGCCCGAGATTCACAAGTGGGCCAAGAAGATCGATTGGACGAAGGTTGGTCGCAGGCCTTGGTCCCGCGACGAGCTTCGGGTGTTGAGCATCAAGCTCGCGAATGGCGAGGCGTTCGGTGCCGTTTCGGACGACCACGAAAAGTTGGAGGGCGCTCACGCCGACCAACTGCTGGTGATCTTCGACGAGGCGAAATCCATCCCCGTGAAATCCTGGGATGCGATCGAGGGCGCTTTCTCGGGCGGTGGGAGTGAGTCCGGCGCTGAGGCGTTCGTGCTCTCCATCTCGACACCAGCAGAACCACAGGGTCGGTTCTTCGACATCCAGTCCAAGAAGAAGGGCTATGAGGACTGGCACGTCCGTAGGTGGAAGATCGAGGCGGTCATCAAGGCCGGCCGCGTCGCAAAGGACTGGGTCGAGCAGAAGAAGCTCCAGTGGGGCGCGCAGTCGGCGTTGTTCCTCAACCGTGTCCTTGGCGAGTTCGCTACTTCCGAGGACGATGGTGTCATCCCGCTCGGGTGGGTGGAGGCCGCGCAGTCTCGGTGGGAAACCTTCCACGACGACTGCCCCGACCAGTCGGTCGGCGGGTTCGTTGAGAACGGTCAGGCGAAGAAACATCGTTGTGACCCCGGTACGTTCGTCTGCCTCGGGGTTGACCCGGCCCGGTTCGGTCCTGACAAGACCGTCTTTGCGCTCCGGCATCGAGATCAGGTGCTCGAGGTCCGCAAATACTCCAAGAAGGACACCACCGAGGTCACGGGCATCACGATCGGGATTCTCTCCGCGAACGGCGGGAAGGCGGTCGTGGACGTCATCGGGATCGGTGCGGGGGTTGTGGACCGGCTCCGCGAGCTAAAGGTCCCGGTCGAAGCATTCAACGCCGCCGAATCCACGACGTTCAAGGATCATTCAGGCGAGCTGTCATTCCTCAACAAGCGCGCTGCCGCGTGGTGGCACCTCCGTGAACGGTTGGACCCGAACGCGGACGAGCCGATCCTGCTCCCCCCAGACGATGAGCTTACGGGTGACTTGACCGCGCCAAAGTGGTTTCAGGCGTCGTCGGGGAAGATCCAGATCGAATCCAAGGACGACATCCGCAAACGCCTCGGAAGATCAACGGACGTTGCGGACGCGGTCGTCCAGGCGTTCTGGGTGGACTTGTTGGGGAAGCGGATCACCATCGCCAGTCCCGTCGCAATGCAGGCAGACAACTACTGGCGAGAGGCCGGGTGAGATGAGCGAATCCGGCCAGACGCTCTACAAGGAGCTCGGCTCCGAGATCGGCGACACCGGACTGAAACGGTCCTGGGGGCTCGTTCAGGAAGAGTTCCTCCCCGCCCTCCAGGGTGAGCGTGCGGTCAAGGTCTACCGCGAGATGTCCGACAACGACCCCGTCGTCGGCTCCGTCCTGTATGCGCTCCAGCAGATCGTCGGTCAGGTCACATGGTCCGTCGAAGGCCCTCAAGCGAAGTTCGTCGACGAGAACCGCCAGGGGATGTCGCACACCTGGGAGGACTTCATCGACGAGGCCCTCTCGATGCTCCCCTACGGGTGGGCGTACCACGAGATCGTGTATAAGCCCGACAACGGCCGCGTGATGTGGAAGAAGCTTCCCATCCGCTCCCAGGAATCCTTCAGTCGGTGGGAGTTCGACGACAACGGCGGCACCCGGGGGATGTACCAGCAGACCCACATGGGTCGCGAGGTCTTCATCCCCATCGAGAAGGCCCTGCTCTTCCGAACCACCTCACGCAGAAACTCGCCCGAGGGCCGTTCGGTTCTTCGTACCGCGTACCGGTCGTGGTGGTTCAAGAAGCGCATCGAAGAGATCGAAGCGACCGGGATCGAACGGGACCTCGCCGGTATCCCGAAGATCGGTGTCCCCGCCGAGATCCTCCAAGCCGCCGCGGGTTCCGCGGAGTCCGAGGCCCTCGAGGCGTTCAAGACGATCGGGCAGAACCTCCGCAACGACGAGCAAGCCTGTGTGATCTACCCGCTCGCGTTCGACGAGCACGGCAACAAGCTCTACGACGTCGAGCTCATGAGTTCTTCGGGAAGACGGCAGTTCGTCACCGACACCGTCATCGCCCGCTACTCGACCCACATCGCCTCCGCGTCTTTGGCGGATGTGATCCTGATGGGTCACGACTCCGTGGGTTCCTACGCGCTCTCCGAGTCCAAAGAGGCTTTGCTCGCGGTCGGTCTCCAGTCCCAGGTGGACCGGATCGCCGCGGTGTTCAACAACTGGGCGATCCCGCGCCTCCTGACCCTCAACGGCTTGGACCCCAAGGGGACCAGGATCGTCCCGGGCCAGCTCGAGCGGGTCAACATCAAGGACATTGCGGAAGTGGTGTGGAAGCTCACCATGTCCGGCATGGCGTTGTTCCCGTCCGAGACGTTCGAGTCCTGGATTCGCCAAGCGTTGGATGCGCCTCCCGCCGAGGGCACCGAACTGGTTGTGAACGCGAACACCGGCGATCGAACCAAGCCGGGCGAGCCGACCGATCCTGCCGCTGCCGCCTCCAATGATCCGTCCGCGCCCCCCGCGTCCGGCGAGTAGACCGACACCGCTTCAGGCGGTCGCGGACTCCCACCTCCGGGCTGTAGCGGATTCGATCCACGCGGCCCTGAGACGCGTACGCCGAACGCTGACGATCGCGGACGCGGAGTCCCAGATCATCAACGGCGGGCTCGGTTCCTTGACCGCGGACTGGTCGCAGTTCTGGACGCTCACGAAAGCCGATCCGAACTACGAGGCGACGTACCTGTCGGTCGTGATGGACGGCGCAGAACTCGCCTCCGCACAGTTCCAGACCGCGTTCACTCTTGTGAATCCGCGTGCGGTGCAGATCGCGCAGACCCGCGCCGCAGAACTGGTCGTCGGACTCTCCCGGGATTCGGCGGCGACACTCAACCAGACCATCGCCGCAGGGTTGGGTGGAGTCAGAGACGTTCGTGCGTCGGCCCGCATCCTGCGCGACGTCGTCGGGCTCGATCCGCGCCGCGCGCAGGGGCTCGTCACCTATCGGCTCGGGTTGAGCGCGAACCTCTCGGTGGCGGACGTGGACCGGTTGACCGCGACGTACTCCGAACGCGCTCTCGCGCAACGCGCGATCACGATCGCTCGGACGGAGACGATGCGCGCCGCGCACGACGGGCAACGCGCCCTTTGGGATGAGGCGATCGACCAAGGTCTCCTCGATCCGAGCCGCACCCGAACCGTCTGGCTCTATTCGGACGACGGCCGCGGGTGTGATGAATGTGCCGCGCTCGACGGTACGACCGTATCCATCGGCGACGCGTACGGGCACGGCGAAGACATGATCGACGGTCCCCCCGCGCATCCGCAGTGTCGTTGTTCGCTCGCGTTGGAGTTCGACAACTAAGGAGTGCCATGAGCACCGTTCAGACTCGCCCCGATACTGAGGCCGGGAACGCGCGTCGCGCGGCCGTGGTCGTGTTCCTGCGGCGGTTCATCAAGGACCATGGCTACTCGCCCTCCTTGCGCGAGATCGGTTCTGGCGTGGGGCTGGCATCAACGCAGTCGGTCCACAAGATCCTCCACCGGCTGCGCGATGACGGCCGGGTCACTTTTCTTGACGGACACGACCGCACCCTGCGCCCGGTAGCGCGTCGACAAGTCGGCCGATGAGGCGGCGCGAGAGTGTGCCGTGGTGGCCCGCTCACGCCGATGGCGCGTTCGTCCTCAATCTCATCGTGTGGTGGGACGACGCGTATCGCGGAACCGGGAACTGATGCACAGCGTCCTTCGGTTCCCCGTCCAGATTGACACCATTGAGTTCTCACGCCCGCCCATCCAGGCACCGAGCGTGGACGGGATGTACGAGTGCTGGGAATCCGGCCCCGACATCACCGTCGTCATCAACGGGCTGGCGTGGGGCAAGTCCGACGTCAGCCATTTCAAGACCGACCGGGACGCGTCGAACGCTGCCCTCGGTGAAGCCCTCCGTAACCTGTTCGTCGCGTGCTCGCGGTAGTCCCCGCGCGTGGCGGATCGAAGACGATTCGGAAGAAGAACCTCCGCACCGTCGCGGGGAAGCCGCTCATCCTCCACACGTTGGAGATGCTCGCCCAAGTCCCCGAGATCACCCGCGTCGTCGTCTCCACTGAGGACCCGGAGATCGCCGGCTTCTGCCGCACCCGCGGCCATGAGGTTATCGACCGCCCACAAGACATCGCGCAGGACGACACCCCCGTCGCTCAAGTCGCGCAGCACGCCACCAAGACCGTCGGCTGGACCGGCCCTGTCGGGTTGTTCCAGCCGACCAGTCCGACCCTCAAGCGCGGGACGGTCTCCACCGCGATCCGGTTCCTGCTCTCCTCTTCCGCGGCGTCGGTGTGCTCCGTCACCCCCGACACCAAGTTGCGGTGGGACCACACGGGGCCGCTGTTCACCGAACGCGTGAACCGTCAAGGCGCAGAGCCGACGTTCACGGAGACGGGCGGGTTCTTCCTCGCCCGCTCCTGCCCCATCGGACCCAACGACCCGCTCATCGGCGTCCCTCACCGCACGTTCGTGGTGAACGAGGACGAAGCGGTCGACATCGACACCCCCGCGGACCTCGCGCACGCCGAGGCGGTGTTGGGACGCAAGTACGTCGGGTGGGACATCGTGCACGGCCCCGCGGTCGGCTCAGGCCACCTCCGCCGCGCACTTGCTCTACAAGACGAACTGGACCACGACCACCACTGGGGACCGTCAGGAGACCTCGTTGTCTTCGACCGGTTGGATACGACGGTGGCTCAAGTTGCCACCGCCAAACTCTCCGGTGCGAAAGTCGTGTGCCTGGAAGACCTCGGGCCGGGCTCGAAGTACGCGGACCTCGTCATCAACGAGCTGTACGCGGACGCCCGCCCCGGTGTGCTCTCAGGACCGAAGTACGCGGTTCTGAGACCAGAGTTCTTGTGCCTCCCCGAGTACGAGGTGCGAGAGACCAAGAGCGTCATGGTGAGCTTTGGCGGCACCGATCCGGCTGGTTTGACCGAGAGGTTGGCCCCCGTGATCGGAATGGAAGCCCAGCCCAACATTGTCCGTCCTGGTGACGGGACTCATATGGCTGAGGCAATGAGAGCCGCTGATCTGCTCGTCTGCTCTGCTGGTCGTACGGCACATGAGGCCGCGGCGGTGGGTGTTCCCACGATCACGATCGCGGCGAACGAACGCGAAGCACGCCATTCGCATTGTGATGGGATCGTGCGACTGGGTTTGCACGCGACCATCAGCGACGATCAGGTCCGTCAGTCGGTCGCGCGTGTTCTCGGCAATCCCCGGCTGCGGTTGGAGATGTCTCAGACGTCTCGCGCGCAGGTCGACGGTCTTGGTTCGCGAAGAATCGCATGGCACATCGAGAGCCTCTTGGAGGGCCTGTGAGTACCGAGATGTTGGTTCGACGCACATGCACGCGCTGCGCCTACAGCGAGACCAAGACTCAAGGCGACCGCGGTGAATGGCGCGATCTGGATCTGAAGTGGTCTCGGACCGGCAGCAACGGAACCCATCCCGAGTTGTTCGATCTCTGCCCCGAATGCGTGGAGTCGTTCCGGGCGTGGGTGGCAGATCCGTCCGACGTTGCACTCAGGCGCAGGCTCGACAAGATCGGCGTCGAGTGAGGTTCGTCCTGGGCGTCTTCGTGGTGCTTTGGCTCGCGGTGTCGAGGGCGTCCGCGATGGCGTTCGGGTTCCTGGTCGATCAGAACTGGGCACTCGTCATCTTCGTCGGCAGCGCGGTAGCGACCGCTGGGTTCGTCATCGGGATCTACCTGAACGACTGGGTGGAGCGGCACGCGCGATGAGGGTCGTCGCTGAAGCGGGCCAGACGATGATGGCCTCAGTCGAGACTGCGATCGACCAGGCGTACCGCGCTATGCACGCGGGCGCATGGGGATACAAGACCCAACTCCTCACCCCGGAGACCATCGCGCGTCCCGACGCAAGCCTCTACTGGGACGACAAGTTCGGCAACAAAGATCAGCGGGAAGCGTTCACCCGCGCAGGGCTCATCGACTACGGCGCATGGGCCGAGGTCAAGAACGCGTGCGACGACTTCGGCATCACGTTCCTCGCAACCCCGTTCGACCTCGACGCGGTCGCGGCGCTCGACAAGATCGGGGTGCGTCACTACAAGATCGCGTCTGGCGACATCACCTACCAGCAGTTGATCGAAGAAGTCGCCCAGACCGGCGCCGAGATCATCCTGTCGACGGGCGCCTCGACCGGTCCCGAGATTGACCGTGCCGTGAAGTGGTGCGGCCCGCTCGCGAACGTGACGCTGCTCGCCTGCACGCTGTCCTACCCGACTCCCGCTCATGCGGCGAACCTCGGGCGGATCGCCAAGCTCCAGGAGCGGTTCCCGTACCTCAACGTCGGCTACTCGGATCACACTTCCTTGCCCGATTCGGGGATGTGCGCGGCGGCGCTCGGCTCCACGCTGAACGAAGTTCACTACACGCTTGATCGTTCGGGGCCCGACGTACCGGACCATGCGATGGCCTTGGACCCCACGGGCCTCGCACGGTATGTCGAAGCCTCGAACCGGGGCGCGCTGCTGCGTGGCGCCCCGAACCTCGCCCCTTGCGACGAAGAACTCCCCGCCCGGCGCGGGGCGAGGCGCTCGATCTGCGCGAAACACGATCTCCCCGAGGGACACATCCCGACCCTGGACGATTTCGCCTACCTCCGTCCGGGTGACGGCATCCCTCCGTACCTCGCTGACTCTGTCGCAGGTATCCCCCTGACCCGCGCGAAGAAGGCGGGCGAACCGCTGTGAAGCCCTACTACGAGGACTCGTACTGCACGATCTATCACGGCGACTGCCGCGACGTTCTGCCGGGGCTGACCGCTGACGCGACGGTCACTGATCCGCCCTACGGGACCGGGCACTACGAGTCCGATGTGGTGGTGTTGACGCCCGAGATGCTCGGGTCGCTGCCGATGCCCGCCGCGGTGTTCGGTTACCCGGAACGACTAATCGGGTTGTGCGTGGCGTCCAATCTGGTCCCGAACGAGTGGATTACATGGTGGGCGAGCAACGCTGCGATCAAGGCGTTCGGGGTCCACGGGCTTTGGATGGAGTCGGAGTGCGTTGCGGTGTTTGGCCCTCATCGTTTCCAGACGCTTCGACAGGAACGGTCATCTTCCAGTCGGGCGGTTCTGGACAAGGGCTACATCGGCAACAATCGACTTGGCATTGGCAATCCCGATTCGCGTCGCGTTGGCGACGTGTGGACGGATGCAGCACCAGGGCTGGCGTTCAACTCACATGAACGCCTTCATCCGAACCAGAAGCCGTTGTCGGTTGTCACTCGACTGGTTGAAGGCACCACTCTTCCGGGTGACGTAGTGCTCGATCCGTTCATGGGCTCGGGCACGACTCTGCGCGCGGCGAAAGACCTCGGACGGCGCGCCATTGGCATCGAGATCGAGGAACGCTACTGCGAGATCGCAGCCAAACGACTCGCGCAAGAGGTTCTCGACTTCGGTGCAGCGTGAAGGTCACGTTCGTCCACAACGCGACCGTCATCATCGAAACCCCCGACCTCAAGATCCTCTGTGACCCGTGGTTTACCGATGGGGCCTACGACGGCTCCTGGTACCACTGGCCTCCCGTCGAAGACAAGATCCCCGACGTCGACGTGGTCTGGGTATCACACGTCCACCCGGACCACTACGACCCTGCGTGGTTGACGCAGTACCTCGCCACTCACGACGCACGGCTGATGATCGCGGACCAGCCGCTCCTCCTCGCCGCGATGCTCCGCGACGGCTTCACCCCCGAAGTCATCGACTCGGTCACGGTCGGGCACACCGAGCTCCATGCGGTCCCCGACTGCGCGCTACCGCTGGACAACATCGACTCGGCGTTGGTCGTGAAGTCCGGCTCCGAGTCGGTCGTGAACGTCAATGACTGCGCCATCTATCCCGACCTCGCGAAGAGGTTGCAGGAACTCGCCCCGAACCCGGACATCGCACTCCTGCCGTTCGCCGGCGCGGGACCGTGGCCGCAGACGTTCGTTGGCGCCCCGAAGGCGATCATGCGGCACGCAGTCCGCGATCGCACCGATGCGTTCCTCGCCCAGTTCGGGGAGTGGCGTGAGTTCCTGAACCCGCACACCACGGTTCCGTTCGCCGGTCAGTACATGCTCGGTGGGCCAAACTTCCCGCTGAATGCCAACCGGGGCATCCCCGACCCGTTGGTGTGCGGAATCCTCACCCGAGTCGTAGTCCTCAACTCCTACGGGACGGTGGACACGAACGGAGTCGTCGACGGGTTGCGTACCGAACCGCTCCCGGCGCCCGAGGCTCGCAAGTGGGTGCCGATGGCATGGGAGTCCGACACGGACATCCCGACGCTCGACATGGTGGCCGAAGCCGTGACCCGCGCCGCGAGACTCGTAAAAGCCCCACCGGTGACGATCCACACAGAGACCCTCGAGGTGCGGGTGGGTTCGTTCCAGCTCGGCGCCGTCCATGTCCCCGACCGTTACCTCTTCGGGCTACTGACCGGGAAGTACCAGTGGGATTCCGCGTTGACGGGGTCGAACGTCCGTTTCTCGGGGTCGGGTCAGGTCGCGTCGAAGGCATTCCGCGACTTCTATAACCGCTTGCACGTCTAGGAGCACGATGGACCGAGTCTCGATCTTCAAGGACGCGATCAGTATCGCGAAGGTCAACGAGGAAGAGAACACCGTCTTCGGGTGGGCTTCCGTCGCGATCGCGGAGGACGGTTCCGCCGTGGTGGACCGTGAGGGCGACGTCATCACCCCGGCCGAGCTGCGGAAAGCCGCGTACGAGTTCACCAAGGCTTTCGGTGAGGCCAACGTCGCCCACTCTGGACCCTCGGTGGGGAATCTGGTGACGAGCCTCGTCGTGGACGCGGACTCGCGCTCCACGCTCGGCATCACGAAGGGCCCGAAGGTCGGCTGGTATGTCGGTTTCCAGGTTGATGACGCGACGTTCGCGAAAGTCAAGGACGGGACGCTCTCCATGTTCAGCATCGAAGGAACCGGGACCAGGGTGGCGGCATGAGTAACGAGTCGGGCCGTCAGGCCACCGCACGCGCGGAAGCCCAGAAGCTCCTCGCGGATGAGCACGGCATCGAGTGGAACGACACGGGTGGGTACCTCGCGATGTGGTTCGAGGGTGGCCGTTCGTACACCGAGGCCCTCGGCTGGATCAAGCAGGGCGTCCTGTTGCCTTCGGACATAGCGGCAGCCGAGGCCGGGGATCTTCCGGGGAAGCCCGAGGAACTGATCGAGGTTCCGCCCGAGGTGAAGCCCAAGAAGCCCAAGGTTCACGTCGAGGGTCCGGTCATCCAGGACGAAGACCTCGCCCAGAAGGTTTCCGGCGCGCTCAAGAAGCGCACACCCCCGAAGAAGAAGCCATGACCACACAACTCCAAGACCTTCACTTGACGAAGGTTGCTCTCTGCGGCCAGGGACAGAACCCCGAAGCCGACATCCTGCTCTACAAGGCAGTACCCGATCACCCGTACACCCCTGGTGCTGACGGCACATGTACCGAGTGCGCGATGCCAGCGGACCAACATCCGAAAGCCTCAGAGCTTCCTATGCACAAGGAGGCCGCACCCGTGGCTGACGAAATCACGAAGGCCGACCTGGATGCGGTGACCGCCGAGCGCGACACCCTCCAGGCCGAGATCCAGTCCCTCAAGGACGCCGACCCCAAGGACATCGCTGCGCTGCTCGGTCTTGAGCTCGCCAAGTCCGCGGACACCGAGGAGGACTTCTACAAGGGTCTTCCCGAGCCCGTTCGGGAGCGTCTGGAGAAGGCCGAGAAGGACGCGGCTGACACCACCGCACGCATCGCGAAGATGGAGGCTGACGCCCGCCACGCGGTCGTTGTCGCCAAGGCCGCGGACTACGCGGACCTCGGAGACGTCGCGGACCTCGTTCCTGCTCTCTCCGAGCTGGGCGAGACCGAGGCTGCGAAGGCGCTTGACCGGTTCCTGAAGGCCGCTGCTGCTCGTACCAACACCGCGCTGTTCGGTGAGGTTGGTTCGGTGGCCGGCGAGTCAGACGACGTCGCGAAGGCGAAGGTCCGGGCCGAGGAGATCCGCAAGGAGAACCCCGACGTCGACGAGGCCACCGCGCTGCGTCAGGCCATGTCCGAGAACCCCGAGGCCGCGGCCAAGGCGTTCGCCCGCAAGTAGTCCGCTACACCCTTCTGCGAGCGCCATGAGCGCCTTGAACGATTCAAGGAGTACCTCATGGCTTGGGAGTCCCCCGGTCAGATCATCTCGCTTCCGTGCGCGACCACCGGACTCGTCCGGTACAAGTTCGTGGACATTTCCACGGCAGGAAACGTGATCCATCCGCTCGCCAACGGTCAGACGATCGGCGTCATCCAGGACGGCACGACTGGCTCCACGGTCGACCCGACGAACGTGTCGGTGATGATCTCGGGCGTCAGCAAGGTCGCGGTGACGTCCGCGTCGACTGTCGGTGTCGGTGAGGTGGTCGGTGTCACGACCGCCGGTTCCCCGACCGCGATGGCGGCTGCGTCCATCCCCGCTGGTCGCGTGATCGCCGGTACGTCCGGTGCCGCGAACCGCGTCCTCACTGTCCTGATCGCAGGCGTCAGCGCCTCGACGGCGACGGTCTAACCCCTACTCGCTCTCACAGCACCGGAACCCCGTTGAGGGTCGGAGTGCAGAGGCTTTCCTTAAGGAGGAAAGATGCCTCTGCCCAGCATCTCCGACCAGCACATCGACGCGTACCTCACCGGTCTGTCGGTCGGATTCAGCCAGGCCGAAACGAACTTCGTTGCGGACCAGGCGTTCCCGAACGTTGCTTCCCAGAAGAAGTCGGACAAGCTCGCGACGTACTCGCGCGCTGACCTGTACCGCTCCTCGATGGAGCTTCGTGCTCCGGGCGCGGAGTCGGCCGGTGGCGGGTACCGCGTGTCGCGGGACTCGTTCCTGATCGACGTCTTCGCGCTTCACCAGGACGTGGACGACCAGACGGTGGCGGGTGCGGACAACCCGTATGCGCCCGTCGAGGACGCCACTCGGTTCCTGGTTCAGCAGGAGAAGCTGAAGAAGGAAGTCACGTTCGCGACTGACTTCTTCGCTTCGTCCAAGTGGACCGGTGGCACCTCGGCCGACCCGACCGCGGCTTCTCTTTCGGCTGCGTGGGACGACCCGTCCTCGACTCCGATCGAGGACTTGACCGAGCAGGGCAACAGCGTGCTCGTCAAGACCGGGTTCCTCCCGAACACCCTGGTTGTCAACTACCTGGGTTGGACGGCGCTGAAGAACCACCCGGACGTCGTGGACCGTGTGAAGTACACGACCTCGGAGCCGGTGACGACGCAGAACGTCGCGAACCTCATCGGTGTCGACAAGGTGCTGGTCTCCAAGGCCACGCGCAACACCGCTGCCGAGGGTCTGGCGGCGTCGTACTCGAGCATTCTCGGGAACTCGGCGCTGCTCGTCTACTCGGCTTCTTCGCCGGGTCTGTACCAGCCCTCGGGTGGGTACACGTTCACCTGGGCCGGTTACCCCGGTTCGGCTGACGGTCGACGGATCAAGCGGTTCTACCTCGACGCGAACAGCGCGTGGCGGATCGAGATCGAGTCGGCTTTCGACCTGAAGCTGATCGACGCCGACCTCGGCGTGTTCATCACTTCGGTGGCCTCGTAGTCCCTGGAGGACGCATGACGATGCTCAAGGTTCGTCGCGGGACGAAGGGCCCCGATCTCGTACTCCGGGATCGGGTCCTTCCCCGCGGCTCAGTGTTCGACTCTGCCGACTTTGCCGACGTCCCGGCGCTGAACGAACGCAAGTGGATTCAGCTCCAGGAACAAGGTCTCGTTGAACTCGTCGACCCTCCGGGGCGTGGGGTTCCGACGCGGGCGGCTGTTGAGCAGGAACGCGCACACGCCCATCTCACCGATTTCGCGGCTTCCCTCGAAGACGTCGACACCCCCTGCCCCGAGAGTGATTGCGACTACGTCGCAAAGAACCCTCATGGGCTCAAGGTCCACGTCGGGCGCCGCCACACCACGAAGGAGCCCTGATGGGTTACCAGAAGAGCAAGCGGCCGATTCTGGCCCCGAAGGGCGTCAAGCTCGCAGGGTCAGGAGGGCGGTTGACTGTCCCGACCGAAGCGCTGACCGGCACGACCGTCGCACAGACGATCGCGCAGAACGGCGCGTCGTTCCTCACCTACGGGACGTCAGGCAAGACGAACGACTTCATCCTCCCCGCTCCGGCCGCGGCTGGTGTCGTGAAGGAGATTTTCGTTCTCAAGAACACGTCATCCGAGGAGCTGAACATCACCACGGCGACCTCCGGGAACGTGTTCTGGGGGACGACCTTCGACACGATCGTGGTTGCGGCTTCGACGGTGACGCCCGCGGGTACCCCGTATCTGCGTCTCGTTGGTGCTTCGACTTCTCAGTGGGCGGTCGCGGTTGGTTCGACCATCAACTGGGACTTCTCGGGCACCACGGGTTCGACCGACAGCCCCTAGCACAGAGAGCGAGCATCTCGGATGCCAGCAACACCCGAAGCGCCGCGCCACAAGGTGGCCGTTGTCGGCTACACGAAGTCTCGCGAAGAGACCCCGTGGGACGACGAGGAGTGGGAAATCTGGGGGTGCAACAACCTCTGGAAGTTCATCGACGTCGAGAAGGCCACCGGCTGGTTCGACCTGCATGACCTTCCCACGATCCGTTCCGACAAGGAACACGACTCCTGGCTCCGCACCGCGCCGCTGCCGGTGTTCGTGTGGGACCCCCAACCCGAATGGCCGAACGCCATCGCGTACCCGCGCGCCGAGATCCTCGACGCGTTCGGGGAGTTCTCGGGGGGCCGGTACTTCACGAACTCGATTTCGTGGATGATCGCGATGGCCCTGTCGCATCTCATCCTCGCGGGTGAGGACGGCAAACCGCCCGCCGATGCCGAGTTGGGCATCTACGGCGTAGACATGGCACAGGGTTCGGAGTACGGCCCACAGCGTCCGAGTTGTGAGTATTGGATCGGCCTCGCCGAGGCGATGGGGGTCCAGGTCACGATCCCCGAGACCTCGGACCTGCTCAAGTCGGCGTTCCTATACGGCTCGGACGACGGGTCGAACGTGCTGCGCGCCAAGCTCCTTTCCCGCCAGGTCGAGTTGGACGAGAAGTTCAACGCGTGTGAGAACGAGAAGAACCAACTGATGGCCCGCGTGAACGAACTGGTGGGCTTGCAGAACCAAGTTGTGGGCGCACGCGACACGGGGAACTACCTCCTCAACGTGTGGATGCAGCCCGAAGGGACTCGCGGCGGGGAAGACCCGCTCGCTGAAGGGACTACGGATGAGCTCGGAAGCGCGTAACTATCGGGCACGCCCGACCGCGAAGCACCTGAAGCCGTTCACGTTGGCGTCCTCGCTCACCTCGACGGGAACCTCGACTTCTGCGGCGGCGCTGCACGGACCTCACACGGTGTTCAGCCTGATGCAGAAGCGGGGAACGACCTCGGCGGTGTTGGAGTCCACGAAGGTCTCCTACAAGTTGCAGGGCAGCTTCGACTCGACAACGTGGTTCACCATCGGCGCTGCGACCCGTGCGGTGTCCTCGACTGCCTGGGCGCTCTCGTCGGTCACTTCGACGGCGGGGATCACGAACGTGCGGCTGGTCGTGAACCTCTTCACGACTTCGGCCGGCGCGGCGACCACGGCCGAGAACCGCATCCCGCTGTCGGTCAAGATCATGCCGGTGTCCTAGTGGTCTACGGCGGGGCACCGGCGAGCAACACGAACGACGCGCTGAAGCTCCTCGTCGGGGACACCTCGACCGCGGCGTCGGGCGAGCTGCTCTCGACGGGGGAGTGCGCGTACTTCATCTCCAACTATGGCGGCGTGCGTGCGGCGGCTCCGTATGCGGCGCGTGCGATCGCGGCAGGGTTCGCGGATCAGGTCGACAAGAACGTAGGCGATCTTCGTCTGGCCGCGCAGCAGAAGTTCGAGCACTACGACCGTCTGGCCTCGCGGTTGGAGGGTGGCGCCGCGGTGATCGCGGTCCCGTATGCGGGCGGGGTGTCCAGGTCGGACAAGTTGAGCGTGGAGCAGAACACCGACCGCGTGTCTCCTGCGTTCAAGATCGGGCTGCACGACAACCCACAGACTGGTTCTACCTCCACATGACCTTCGCTACCGATTTCGCGGACGTCCTGAAGCAGACCGTGACCGTCAAGACGCGCTCGGGTCGTGGCACGGATGGTGCGGCGACCTACTCGACTTCCGCGACGACGTACGCGGCCCGAGTGGTGAACGCGCACCGTCAGATCCGCGACCTTCAGGGCAACGTGGTGATGAGCCAGTTCGACGTGTGGATCGCGTCCACGGGAACGATCGCGCCGGACTCCAAGGTCACGCTCCCGGACGGGACGTCTCCTCCGCTGTTGGTGGTGAGCGCGTACCCGGACGAGAACGGCGCGCATTTTCACCATAAGTTGACCTTCGGTTGGTGAAATGAACATCACGATCCAGGGCGTCGGAGAGCTCAAGGCATTGCTGAACCGCTACTCGGACCGTGCGGTGCCTGCGATGGGCGCAGCGTTGTACGAGGAAGCGAACACGATCATGCGGGACTCCAAGATGGAGGCCCCGGTGGACACGGGCGCGTTGCGCGGCTCGGGGACGGTGAAGAACCCGCAGGTGTCTCCGGGTGGCGTGATGGTCGAGTTCGGGTACGGCGGCGCCGCGTCGGACTACGCGTGGATTCAGCACGAACGTCTCGACTACAACCACCCGACCGGGAACGCGAAGTATCTGGAAGGCCCGACGTTGCGTGCTGCGAGCGGGATGGGCGCGCGGCTGGCCGCGATGGTGCGAAGGATCTTCGGCGTATGAGCAAGCGACCGAGGCCGACTGCTCCGTCGTACAGCCAGGGAACGCGCCGCATGGCGCATGACCCGGCTGGGCGTCGTCCGTCCGCGAAAGAGATCGAAGTCGTCGACATCCCCGACGTTCCTGACCCCGATGATTTCCGCCCGATTTCGCGAGCGCGTGAGGTGTGGGTTCCGGTCGAGCCCGAGCCCACTCCGGTTCCCGAGCCGCAGCGACCGCGAAAGCAGATGGCGGTTCGCCCCGAGCCCGCGCCCCCCTACGTCAGCGACATTGCGCGGCGGGCTGGTAACGAAGCGCGGTGTTCATCGTGCAACCGTCTGCTGTGGACGTGGGAGGACGGGCCGCCCGTCGCGTTTGAGCAGCGGACGAAATGCGCGCGGTGTAAATGCACGCTGGTCGTTGTCACGTCATCGACCATGGTCTTCGCCAAGGTCCGTGTGGTGTCGGCATGACTCTCGACGCGCGCGTGGTTTTGTTTGAGCGTGCAATGGAACGCGCTTCGCGAAGCTTGGCTCACGCTGATGTGCGTTTGTGCGTGGCGCGCAATGTTCGGACCGGCTGGCGTTGCCACTTTGAGGCCGCACCGAACTGCAACGTTTGTCGTCGCCACGGCGGGCGCTAGCGCGGACACGCCCCCCGAAGGGGGCGCCTCGGGGCGCCTAGCTCCCGAGTTCAGCGTGGCGACCACGCAGGCGTTCATCCGATGGGGCTTTCACGGGAGTACCCCACGGTCCCGACACCCGGCGCCCGTGTTCGGGGCGCCTCAGGCGAGTCCTCAAATCGTACCGCATCCCCGGGAGGATCGCCTTGCCGTTCGTCGATGATCTCGTCGTCCTCCTGGACACGTCCACGAAGCTCTCGGCGGGGACAAGCCTGTTCAAGAACTCGGTACCCGAGACGACCGGCCGCGCGGTGTTCGTCACCGAGTACGCGGGACTGCCTGCCATCGAGAAGTTCTCCGGCGTCCTCCCCGCGATGACCCGACCCCGCGCCCAGATCATGATCCGCTCCACCGCGCCCTCGGGGCCGGATGGAATCCCTGCGTCCACCGCGACCCGGAACCTCGCGCAGAGCATGTGGGAGCTCACCATCGGCGTGGTGAACCAGTCCGTGAACTCAGTGACCTATCAGCGTATCGCCCCGTTGCAGGACCCGTTCTTCCTCCGTCACGACGAGCGAGGCAGGGCGTGCTTCGCGTTCAACATCGAGGCGCTCCGTTCCGCTACGACCCAGGCTTAGGAGCACGCGTGCCGAAGTACCGCGTCACGAACACCTGCATCTCCTACGGACACCCCGAGAAGCACGCACACGAAGGCGACGTGGTCGACGACCTCCCTTCCGGTGCGGCCGCGGTGTTCCTCGAGAACGGTGACATCGAGAAGGTGGAAGGCCCCGGAGCCTCCAAGCCGAAAGGCAACGTGAATGGCTCCCACCTTCCGAAGCGGTAGAGGTGGCCGCGTTCTTTTCAACAACGCGGACCTTTCCCAGATCCTCCAGGAAGTCTCTGTCGAATCGACCGTGAACGCGCTCGACACGACGGTGTTCCAGAACGACGACAAGACCTACATCGCAGGAGTGCGGGACGGTTCGGTGAACTACTCGGGCCTGTTCGACGGCACCGCGCTCTCTACCGCGTCGACCGCGAGCACCGGGGCGTTGGACGCCCGGTTCCAGTCCGCGCTTGCGGCGAGCACCCAGCCGATCGTCACCTACGGCCCCGAGGATGACACGATCGGGAACCGTGCCCGCCTGTTCCGCCAGGAGCAGACCGCGTATACCGCCGGTTCCCCTGCGGATGATGTGGTGAAGGTCGCCGCGGTCGGGCAAATCTCGGGACGTCAGGATTACGGGGTGTTCCTCCACCCGCTCACCGCCCGCACCTCGACCAGCTCGACGTTCACATCGGTGAACTCGGGTATCGCGGCGGGCACGACTGGGGGCGGGGTCGGGCACTTCCACATGACCGCAGCGTCCACGGTCGCGACGTTCCAGGCGATCATCCAGCACTCGTCGTCTTCTACCGCGTGGTCGACACTCCTCACGTTCTCGTCTTCGACTGGTACGACGTCCGCTGGCGCGGCGCAGCGTTCCACGGTCTCGGGGACGGTGAAGCGGTACGTCCGTGCGGCGATCCCGACGTTCACCGGCGGGGCAGGCAAGTCCGCAACATTCGCGGTCGCGTTCGCCCGCGGCGACCTCCGTTTCGACTGACATCCTCTTCTGCGAGCCCCAACGAGGGCCGAGCCATAAGGAACCCCAGTGGCCCCTTCGTTCCGTTCAGCAAAGAACTCCTTCTTCTCGATCACCAGCGCGACCGGTGGCACCGTCAACCTCTCCTCGGGTTTGGATGACGCGTCTCTCGAGCGCGTCGTCAACGCGTTGGACGTCACCACGTTCGGTGACTCGGACAAGAACTACATCGCCGGTCTGCGCGACGCGACGCTCTCACTGTCGGGGCATTTCGCTTCGACGTACGAGCTGTTCTTGTCAGCGATGCTCGGCGCGTCGACGAACCCGAACTGGATCTACGGCCCGGAGTCGACGGCGAACAACCGTCGCAAGGTCTCGGGCGCCGCGGTGCTCACGAACTACACGGTGGGCGGCAGCGTCGATGACAAGGTCTCGATGAGCCTCACGGTGCAGTGTTCAGGCGCCATAACTGCCTCGACCTTCTAGTGGGGGTAACAATGGTCACCATCCTGTAGGGTGGGGGTTGGCGAAAGGAGCCAACCATGACCAAGAAGCTCTGCGAAGTCCCCGGGTGCGAGAACCAGAACCGTGCCCGGGGTCTCTGCAATATGCACTACCTCCGCTGGAAGAAGGACGGCGATCCCGGTGAGGCCGAGGTCCGTCACCGCGAAGACCTCTCGTTCGCGGATCGGGTTTGGGCCAAGGTGGACAGACGGGGACTCGACGAGTGTTGGCCCTGGCTGGGTCACATCAATGGTGACGGGTACGGGCGCATCAACGCGGATTGGACCCGCGATGAAGAGACCTACGGGCACCGAGCGACCTATGTCTTGACGGTCGGCCCGATTCCAGACGGACTCCAACTCGACCACCTCTGTCGCAACCGAGCGTGTTGCAACCCCACTCACCTGGAGCCGGTCGCTCCAGGTGAGAACCAGCGGCGTGGGTTGCGTAACCAGAACACCGCCAAGACGCATTGCAAGCGCGGCCATGAGTTCACGCCCGACAACACGATGGTGACCCAGGCGGGGCACCGTCGTTGCCGCGAGTGTGCTCGCGCCGCGTTTCGAGCCGACTACTGGCGTGACCCCGAGAAGTACCGAGCACGATCAAGGAAACAGGAGAAGGCCCCTTGAGTCTCAAGGAACAGATCCAGCAAGCCGACGACCGCGGTTCGGAGACGGTCGAGGTCCCCGAGTGGGGCGTCACTCTCGAGTTGCGTTCCCCGAGCGTTGCCGAACGGTCCGCGTTGATTGCAGCGATGGCGCGGATGGATGGGGAGCAGCCGACTGCGGACGACTTCACCCGCAGTTACGTCCTGCTCGTCATCGCGACCGCGCACGACCCGGAGACGGGCGAGCGCGTGTTCGACGACGACGACGCAGGCTGGTTGTCGGAGAAGTCGGGTGCGGTCCTGAACGGTGTGTGGGAGGCGGCGCAACGGGTCGCGGGGTTGGACTTGAAGGCGGTGGAGGCGGGAAAAGGCGACTCTTAGCGGACCCCGGACTCCGGTACCGCATCATGTTGGCCCGTGAGTTGGGCATGACGCGCGACGAGTTGGATGCGCGGATGTCGTCTCACGAGTTGGCGGAACAGGTCGCGTATGACGAGCTGGCCGCGTTCGATCGTGAGCAGGCCGAACGCGAAGCGGAGATGAAGGCCAAGGCGAGAAGGTAACAGCGCCCAGAGCGCGTCGGCACTAAGGGGCGCGCTATCGCGACGACAGTTGCAGAACTCGTCGCGCGCCTGACCGCGGACGTCTCTGGGTTTCAGCGTGGGATGGCCGCGGCCGACGCGACGATCGCCAAGAGCGGTTCGTCGTTGACTTCTCTCGGGACGCGGATGCGTTCGTTCGGCAAGTCGATGACGCTCGGGGTGACTCTCCCGGTGGCCGCGGCTGCCTTCGTTGCGTACAAGGAGCTGGCTTCCGCTGAGGCGGTGGCGGCGCAGACCGAGGCTGTCATCACGTCGACCGGCGGCGCGGCGAATGTCACGGCCAGGCATGTTGAGAACCTCGGTACGAAACTCTCGAAGTTGTCGGGGTATGACGACGAGCTCATCAAGTCGGGCCAGAACCTCCTCTTGACGTTCAAGAACGTTCACAACGAGGCTGGCCGCGGGAACGACATCTTCGATCGCGCTACCCGTTCGGCGTTGAACTTGTCGGTGGCAGGGTTTGGGGACCTGACGTCGACGTCGAAGATGCTGGGCAAGGCGCTGAACGACCCGGTTCTTGGTATGACCGCTCTGACCAAGGCGGGGGTGACGTTCTCCCAAGCGCAGAAGGACACGATCCGGGCGTTGGTCGAGTCCGGCGACACTCTCGGCGCTCAGAAGCTGATCTTGCGGGAAGTGGAGTCCCAGGTCGGCGGGTCCGCCAAGGCATACGGGGAGACGCTCGCGGGTCAAGTGGGACGCGCGAAAGAAGAACTGAAGAACACCGCGGCGCTCATGCTCAAGGAGGCGTTGCCTGCCCTGTTGGCGATCGCTCACGGTGCGCTCGAAGTCGCACGGTTCTTCGGTCGCCTTCCGGGCCCGGTGAAGGCGGCAATCGTCGGGTTCGTGGCTTTGGCCGCGGTGATCGGCCCGCTTGCCTATGTGATGTCCGGGTTCGCAACCGTGATCGGGATCGTGGGGTTGCCGATCATTGGGCTGGTCGCGGCGATCGGCGGATTGGTCGCGGGCGCCATCGCGTTGGGGATCTACTGGGATCAGGTCTGGAAGTTCGTCGCAGAGAACCCGTATGTGTTGGCGGTCCTCGCCCCGCTGGGCGCGATCCTGCTGCCGATCATCGCTTTGGTTGGCGTCATCAAGCTGTTGGCGGACAACTGGGGTGCGGCGTGGGCGTGGATCTCTCAGGCTGCGACAGACGCGTACGACTTCATCAAGCCGGCGCTCGACGCGATCGCGTCTGTTGCTCTGCCGCTCATCTCGTTCGCGGTGCAGTACCTCTCCGCAGTGTGGAACGGGGCGTGGGCGATCATCAGCGCGGCTGCACAAGCATCGTGGGGCGTCGTCTCGTTCGTGGCTGGAGCGATCAGCGCGGCGGTCAATGCCGTGTCGGGTGCGGTGTCGTGGATGGCTGGAGTTGCTCAGGGTGCGTGGGCTGCGTTCTCCGGCGCGGTGAGCTCTGCGTGGGGCGCGATCTCGGGGCCGATCAACTCGATTCTTGATGCGCTCCGTTCCGTCATCAGTCTCGCGGGACGGGTCGGCAGCGCCCTCAGTTCGATCAGCCCCATTAGCGGTATCGGTGATCTGCTCGGACTTGCTGGTGGCGGTCCCGTCTCGGCGGGAACCCCTTACATCGTTGGGGAGCGCGGCCCGGAACTGTTCGTCCCGTCTGCCGGGGGCCAGATCATTCCGAACCACGCGCTTGGCGGGATGTCCGCTGGTGGTGGTTCTGCTGGTGGCGGAACCGTGAACGTCTATGTCGGCGGCTCTGTGGTCACGGAACGCCAGTTGATCGACGCAGTCCAAGAAGGCATGGCGCGCAACACGCGCCGCGGCCGTTCGAGCAGCAACTAGAGGTGGGTGAGTCCGATCGCGACCAGTGAACTTCTGTTCGAGCTCGCCAACCGAGTGGACCCTGCTGCTAACGCGCCGGGGTCGACGCCGGGTGCGTCTGCTGCTGCTGCGACGACGAACGCACATCAATTGCGGTTTTTCACGTTGGACTTCGACCAGACGACGGATGAGTCGACCGCGTGGCAGTTCTCGTTCCCGGCGAACTACTCGTCGGGTGGGACGGTGTACCTGAAGTGGTTCTCGACTCCCACTTCGGGGAATGTGGTGTGGAAGGCGTCGATCTACGTCGCGACTGACGGGTCGTCGGACTTGGATACTTCGTCGGCGTACAACGCGGTGGACACCGCTACCACTGCGGTTCCGGGCACGTCGGGGTACTTGACTTCGACGTCCATCGCGTTGACGACTCCGGGAATCGCAGCGAACAAATACTGCAACGTGATGGTGGGCCGCGACGCGAACAACGCGTCGGACACCGCGGCGGGTGATGCCCGGCTGCTCGCGGTGAAGTTCCAGTGGACTTCGTAGCGTGAACCTCGTCACCAACGACCATCCGACGACGGGTGGCGTGGATGTCCCGGACATCGACATCGAGCTGTCTCTGACGCCTCCGACGCAGGGGCCGTGGTGGCGTTCCATCGCCGCGTATGTGCGATGGGCGTCCGGGTTCGCGACGAAGCGGGGCCGGAACCGGGAGACGGACCAGTTCCAGACCGGGGACTGGACGGTCGACGCGCTCGAGAACGGTGAGCGGGTGTTCGACCCGAACTACTCGTCGTCTCCGCTGTACGGGCATGTGAAGCCCGAGCGGCGGGTGCGCGGGTTGGCGCGGTGGCCGAAGGGGACGGGCACGACGTATGTGTTCTTCGACGGTTACGCGGACGGGTTCGAGCAGCGGTACCGGGATTTCGGGAAGGACAAGGTTGCTTCCCTGAGTGCGGGCGACGCGTTCAAGGTGTACGCGCAGTCGAAGGCCCCGGAGGGTCGGTGTGCGTGGGACCTGGAAGTCCTCGCGGATCGTCCGGTGGTGTGGCACAAGCTCGGGGACTTCTCCGCGGGCGGGACGATGACCGACTCGTCCGGGAACGGGTACTCGGGGGCCTACTCGTCGGGTGGCGCGTCCATCACCGGACTCGTCGCTGAGTCGTCAGATGCGGCGGTCGACTTCAACGGCACGACGGACTACGCGCGGGCCGCGACTAACTACAACTTCGCCACGCTACCCAACGCGTACGCGTTCGAGTTTTGGTTCAAGACCTCGCAAGTCCCCGCGAGCCGCGCGACGCTGATGGCCCGAAACGGACTTGAGCGCGTCCAGCTCTCGTCAGCCGGCTTGCTCAAGTTCGCAGAAGGTAGCCCCATCGGGCTCTCGTCCGCGGCGGTGAACGACGGACTGACCCACCACTGTGTCTACGACTTCGACGGCACGACGGGCGTGCTCTACATCGACGGGGTATCGCAGACCACGACCGGCGCGATCGTGACCGACACTGGCCTGCCCCCCGGTCTGTTGCTCGGCGGGTCTCCAAGCCTCACCAATACGACGTTCGATGGGGCCATCGACGAGTTCGCATTCTACGAACACGGCCTAGGAGCGGCACGCGTCCTCGCGCACTACAACGCGGGGAAGGCCGGCATCTCAGGAGCCTGGGGGAACGAGGACACAGGAGCCCGCATGGGCCGGTACCTCGACTTCGTTCCGGTGGTCGCCTCCGACCGGGACATCGACTCACCGTGTTCTTCGACGTGCGGCCCGCAGTCCACGTTCTCGGGCACGGTCCTCGACCAAGTCCTCGACGCCGCGAACACTGAAGCCGCGCAGACCTATATGGGTATCGATGGCGCGATGTCGTCCGACGACCACTTCCGCGTCGTCCACCGCTCCCGTTCCTCCGCAGTCACCGCAACCCGCTCCTCGACTTCGCAAGGGACGTTCGGGCCAAACGATCTGCAATATGCGGATGTGCTGTTCGATTACAACGAGCAGCGCATCTACAACGAGGCCAAGGTAACTCGCGAGGGCGGCACGGAGCAGTACGCCTACGACACCGCGTCGCAGGTCGACTACTTCACTCGCACCTACACCAAGACCGGGCTCCTGTCTGCGTCGGACAACGACGCGCTCGCGCACGCCCAGTGGGCGGTCGACCGGTTCGCTGATCCCGAGTCGCGCATCACCGGCCTCGTCCTCAAGCCCCAACGCGACCCCGACAACCTCTACCCCCACGCGCTGGGGCGGGAGATCGGGGACCGCATCACGGTCAAGGACCCCACGGACACCGTGTCGATCGTGGCGATGATCGAAGGCGTCGAGCACTCCCTTGCCGGCGGTGAGTGGACGACCGTGTGGCGGCTCTCAGTTGCGGACACGCGCGCCTACTGGATTCTCAACACCTCCGCGCTGGACACCGATACCCGTCTCGGTTTCTAGCCCTTCCCCCGAAAGGCGCCCAGCATGAAGTTGCGCGCCTTCGCGATCGCGAATCACGGCAGATGGATCGTTCGCTGTCCCGCGTGTCCTTCCGCCGCGTCGCTCAACGGTCCGGGGTTCGACGGCAAGACCTTCCGATGCGAGGAATGTCACGCGGGCCCGATTCCGGTCGAGTGGCCCATTGATCGCGCTGGTATCGAACAAGCCCTTCATCCACGCCCGATCCCGATGCAGAACTGGGAGCCGGGAGAGAGCGTCCTACAGCTCCGTGCCGAGAACATCGACCACGGAGTGAAGTAGATGGCTTGGAGTACGCCGAGAACCTGGACGGTCGGCGAGGTGGTGACCGCCGCGAACATGAACACCTACATCTCGGACGACCTGACGGTTCTGTACGGGTCGACGTGGACGACGTTCTCCCCGACCCTCACCCAGTCCGGTTCTGTCGCGCTCACGACGGCGACGGGCCGTTACCAGCACGTCGGGTACCGGTGTCACCTGTTCATCTTCTTGGACCCTTCCGGTACCGGTACGGGCGCGAACGACATCGTGATCGGCAACATCCCCGCCGCGATCGCACCTAGGGCCACAGGTGCTCCCGCCTCGGGTAACGCGGACACGCCTTCGGGAATCGGGACCTTCCACGACACTGGCGCCGCGATGTATTCGGTCCATTGGTTCTTTGTGACGAGCTCGACGATCAAGGGCAACGCGACGACGTCGTCGGCGGGTTCTTACCTCGGTACGTCACCGAACTTCGCGATTGCTGCCGGCGACTCGCTCACGGTCAACATCACCTACGAGACCTCGGCGGCGTCGGCCTAGGGGATACGGCAGACCTTTAGTCGCAAGTCGGGCCGACCCTCGACCGGTATCCGCTTGTGAACGCAGCGGTGGCCTGGGCTCGGCTGCGCGGATGTGATAGGCGGACCGACCGCGCATCCCGCCGCGATCAGGACTGTTGCGAGCGCCGCCCAGAAGATCCGCATATCTCCACCTTGCGCTGAATCAATCCCGCGGTCAACCCGTAGACCTACCCCGTCGCCTGATCTTCCACCGCTCCCAGCGACTCAACCGCGGGACCGGATACCGGTTCACACACGGATACGAGTCGTGGCCCGGACCCATCTCGTCCCCGCATCGCGGGCATTTCGCCATTCTCAGACTCTAGGAGAACCAATGACCAAGATCCTCGATTTCGTCGCCTCCCACCGGAAGCTCCTCGTTGCCCTCGCGGGCGCCGCGGTCCTGATTCTGGGCGCAGTGGCTGGTGAGTCCAGCACGGCGTACACGTCGGTCGTGTCGGTCCTCACGGCGCTGGGCGTCTACGGCGTCCCCAACGCGTAGTGGCGTCAACTGCGACGGTCCTGCGTCGGAAGCAACGTCTGACCAGGCGGCTGATTCGTAGGGACCTCAAGCGCGACCACCGCTCGCGGTTCCTGCGCACGTCGAAGCCCGAGCGCAACCGCACGGTGCTGCGCGCCCGGATCTACAAGGCCGACCTGGCCCTCGACGAGGCGGGATGGTTCGATGCCTGAGGTCTGGTTCCCACAGGCGATCCGTGACCCTGGCCGTCAGGCGAACTATCGCTCGGGCCGCTGCGCTGCGTGGATCGACGTCGCGCATGAGACCGTCGGGCGCGACTCGCGAGGCTTGATCCGCGATCAGGGTCTCGCGTGGATTCTGTTCCCAAAGGCCGGCCCACCGATCCAGTTCGCGCCGTGCAACTCGACGACCGCGCACGCGTGCGAGTTCAACACCACTGGCGCGGGCCATGAGGTCGAACGGTTCCCCGGCGAGCCGCCGACCGCCGATCAGATCCATTGGATTGGTGAAGTGCTCCGCTGGCGGAACCGCGAGTGGGGCGTCCCGCTCGAGCACCACGTCAAGGAGAACGGCCGACTCCCGATCGGCACCGGGTTCCGTGGCACCGCCGACCACGGTGGCCTGACGCACCACAAGTGCGACCAGCACACCGATGGCTGGCCCGACCCCGAGTACGCGACCTTCATCGCGGTTGCGCCTGCCCCGCCCCCCCCTCCACCCCTCGACTCCTCGAAAGGCACGTTCATGTCAGTCGCCGCACTCCAGTACGACCTTGCCGGGAACCTGACCACCGCCTACGTCGAGAACGACGGGTCGTTGCGCATCGAGTCGTTTCGTCCCGGCAAGGGTTGGGATGTGCAGATCGTGGCCGGTCCCGGTCAACAGCTCGGCTCGAAGGGCACGGACGCTAAGTCGGCACATGGTGTCGGTGCCCCCGCGGTGCTGCGCGACTACCGGGGAGCGAAGGGCACCCTCCAGGTGTTCGCGAAGGCTGAGGGTGACGGGCTCGTCTCCGCGGCGTTCGTTCCGAATGAGGGTTGGAAGTCAGATACGGCGGCATGACATGCCGTTCGATTCCGTGGGAGACGACATCAACCGGTTTCTCCGCAACGTCCTGATCGCGGGCGCGTTGACCGTGGCTGCGCTGATCTGTACCGCGTACGACATCGGGAAGCACCGGCATCGTGCTCATTGACCTCGGCGCCTCTGCGCTCGCACTCACCGCGGTCATCACGCTCATCATCCTCGTCTCGCGTCTCCGTCCCGTGAAGTGGCTGTGGCGTCACGTCGTCTCCGATCCGTTGGGCTCCTGGTTCTCCGGTCAGGTCGGGGAAGTGGTGGAAGAGAAGATCCACCCTCTGCGTACTGACGTGTGGACGATGAAACGAGAGTTGTTCCCGAATGGGGGGACGTCGTTGCGCGATCAGATGAACGCGTTGAGTGCGGCACACGGGCTGGAGGTTCCTGGCCCGAAGGTCCCTGTCCCCGACGAAGGACTCGACTGAGTGGGACTTGCTGAGGATGTGCGCGCCGAGTCGGCAGGGATGCCGTACAGCCACAAGTGGCCGTGGATTCGGGAGCAGTTGGGCGAAGAAGCCTCCGAGCTCGATGCGCTGGTCGCTGACCCTTCGGTGAGACCATCCGCTATCGGCAAGGCGTTGCGTGCGCGTGGGTTCGACATCTCGGACGAGGCTGTGGCCGGGAAATGTCGGAAGGCCCGCGAGGTGCTCCGGTGACGCTGAAGGATGAAGTCCTCGCGTCCATGCTCCAGGGCAAGGCGCTTACCCGAGGGCTCGCCGCGAGTCTCGCCAACGACTTCGCGCAAGTCTCCGGGGCCACGGTCCTCGAGCCGACCCGCAAGCGCGTCCCCAAGGCTCCCGCCCCCGCACGTCACGTCGTCATCCCCGACTGCCAGGTCAAGGAAGGCGTCCCCACGGTCCACCTCGAGTGGATCGGGCAATACATCGTCGACGCGTTCGCCGGGGAACCGCTGAAGATCATCTGCTTGGGCGACTTCTATGACATGCCGAGCCTCTCGTCGTATGACCGGGGGAAGCGGGTCGCGGAAGGTCGGCGGGTCATCGCGGACATCAACGCCGGGAACCACGGCATGGATCTGCTGATGTCGCCGCTCGCGATCTACAACCGCGGCCGGCGCAAGAAGTGGGAGCCCGACGAGGACTTCCTTCTCGGGAACCATGAGGACCGCATCACGCGGGCCGCGAACGAGACCGCCGCGCTCGACGGGCTCCTGTCGCTTGACTTGCTGAACCTGCGCGAGTGGGGCTGGAACGTGCACCCGTTCCTCGATGTGGTCGAGCTCGATTCTGTGGCCTACAGCCACTACTTCTATAACCAGAACACCGGGCGCGCGTACTCGGGTGCGAACGTGGAAACCCGACTCAAGACCGTGGGCCGTTCGTTCACGATGGGTCACCAGCAGGGTCTGCTGTACGGGCTCCGCACTCTGACGGGTGGCACGCAACACGGGCTTGTCGCCGGGTCCTGTTACCTCCACGACGAGGAATACCGCGGCCCCCAGGGGAACACCGAGTGGCGCGGGATCATCGTCTGCAACCAGGTGGAGAACGGGTCCTATGACCCGATGTTCGTCAGCCTCGATTTCCTTTGCCGCAAGTACGAGGGGATGCGGCTCTCGGAGTGGATGGAGAAGTTCGCTTGAGCCAGGACCGTCCACGCGTGGAGATGACCCCCGCGGTGATCTCGGAGCAAGAGCACATCACGCGTTGGGCGTTCCTCGCGTCCTGGGCCTGGTCGGAGTTGCGCCAATGCGACGAGATCCCCGAGTTCGTGCGCGGCGAGCTGATGGCGACGTGGAGCGCGCAATACCTGGCTGGGTCCGAGGATTCTTAGAACTCGATGACCCGGACGACATCGACGACGTTCCGGCCTGGGACCCAGCGGGCGATTTGGACTGAATGCGGAGGCACGGTGGATTGTTCCATGCTAGATGCGGTATATTCCCGGTGAGTGCAACAGGGCCGTGGCCAACGAGTCCCCTAGATATCGAGTGTGGCGGCGGTCTCCTTCCGAGAGGAGGGGAACAGCATGTCGAACCTGATGCTCATCTGCCCCCAGCAGGGGTGCGGCTGTCCGGTCCCGATGGCAGTCGATCTGTGCCCGGTGTGTGGGTCCAGAATTCCAGTGACCTCACGCTCAGTGACCAGGCCCTAGCCCTCGTCAACGGCGACAGGCAGAACTCCTACGGTCCCCCGGTCGAGTCGCTGACGAACATCGGCTCCGCGTGGGCTGGGGTGCTGAACCTGCCCGAACCCATCCCGGCTTGGAAGGTCGCTCTGTGCTTGTGCGCGATGAAGCTCGTTCGCGCCGGCCAGCGCGCCGACACGGATTCTGTGCGGGATGCGTTCGGGTACCTCCATCTGACCGAGAGGTTGCGTCCTGATGCCGAGTGACCTGCTCATCGAAGCCGCGGAGCGGGTGCTGGCAGGGAAGAAGTGCCAGTTGTGGGCGCACCTGAACATCGCGAGCCCCGAGGACCGGAAGGCCGCTGCGTTGTGGTTGGCCCAACAGGTCACTGGCGTCCTGATCGAGAAGGCCAGTCCTGGCAGCGCGTGGGTCGATCTGGGATTGTCCGGTGGGAAGCGCTGAGCCCGGCTTCTGCGAATCCTGTCAGGCACACGGGGCCGGGAAACGCTGCTGGCTGTGCGACCGGAAATACAAGGTCCGGTCCTGGCCCCAGACTCGCGGCGCCCATGAGAACGTGGCTGGTGGGCGGGGGACGGTCGGCTGGTGGGGCCTGGAGGAAGTCGTGACGCTCTGAGCGTGGTCCGGATGGAGGGAGTCGAACCCTCGCCCGCCGTTCCCAAAACGACCGTGCTCCCGTTACACCACACCCGGAGGATGGTGCGACAGGAGCGGACGCGCTAGGCCGACCCCTGCCGCCGGAGCGGTCGCGGTCGGAGGTACTCGGCGGCGTACTGCTCTGCCGTCATCAGGTCAGGAAGGGCTTCCCCGGACTCGATGCGCTGGGCCTCGGTTTCGATCTGGAGCATCAGGGCGTCGTCCATTGCCACGCGTTCGGCGTAGGATCGCAGACGATCGGAGCGGGACTCGGAAGCCATCGGCACAGACTAGCACGTTGCGTAAATGAAGCACCGCTAACCGTTCGTAAGCCCAAACCTAACGAACGCTTCGCCCCGGCCCTCAGTGGTCGGGGCCTTTTGCGTTACAGGCTCAGGCCCTCCACCGCGGACTGCACCTTGGATGCCGCGACCTTCGCGTAGATCATCGTCGACGCGATGTTGTCGTGCCCCAACAGCTCCTGAACGACCGCGATGTTGTCCGTGTCCTCCAACACCAAGGTTGCCAAACTGTGACGCTGACGATGCGGGACGGACTCGAGCCCGGCCTGTTCGCAGACGTCGCGGTACACCTGACGTAGCCCGGTCTCGGAGATCACCCCTCCACGCGAGCCGCCGGGGAACACCCAGTCCCGCGAGCCGCATCGTCCTTGCCATGCGCGCAGCACGTTCGCCGCGACCGGGTGGAGCGGGATCGCGTGGGTCCTCGGACCTGATCGGTTGGAGCCCTTCCCGACGAGGTGCCAGTACGGCTCCTCTCTCAGGTCGAGTTGATGCCAGCGGGCGTAGCGGACCGAGGAGAACCGTGCCCCCGTGGACGCGAACAGGACTCCGACCACCTCATGGACGCCGCCCATCTCTCTCGCGGTCGAGACGAACACGGCCCGGTCGTCCCGGGAGTGGGGGCGGGGCAGCCGGCGCGGTTCCCTGGTGACCGCGACGTTGAGGGCGGGGTTCTTCTTGATGCCTTTCCACTCGTACCACTTGACCAAGGCTTTCTTCGCGCCCCGGGAGCAGGAGTCGGTGAGGTGTTTGCGGAGCCACGCTTCGAGCTCCAGCGTGGTCGCGCGTCTCAAGTCCAAGTCGCGTTCGGCGCGTGCGAGGTAGTTGACGTAATTCCTGACGGTGGTGTCGGCGTAGTGCTGGGTGCGGAGCCAGACACGGAAGTCGTACGCAGTCATTTTGGTGCCCCTGACTGCCCGCCCTTCCCGGATTGTGGCGGGGTCCCCTGGTGGCGTCAATGGGTGGTTTGGCGGGTCAGGCTCCGATGGAGACGAGTTCGCGTTCGGGCAGGTCAGGTTCACCAAACGGGTTCCCAACGGTAAGCCCGAGGAGCCACGCGGCCGACACGCCAGAGACCTCGGAGTACCGCTCGATCGTGCCGACCAGATCGCGGGGCTTGGAGATGTCTCGCTCCCACTGTGCGACCGCGCCGTCCGACACGTTGAGCAGCTCGGCCATCTCGGTCTGCTTGAGCCCGAGGATCGCTCGGACCTTGGCGAGCCTGTCTCCTAGCGACCATTCGGGGAGGAACGGTTCACGCTCCTGAGTGGTCGTTACAGCCATTCTCCTGCTCCCTCGCTGGTTCTGAGTCACTCCACGGGAAGGAGTGCTGACCACGAATCTAGGTGAATCCCGCACATAACGCCAGTGGGGCGGGGGAGAAATAGGTGCTTGACAGGAACCCTAGGCATCCTTAGAGTCCCTAGGGATGCCGACCGAGTTGCTCACGCCCGCCGAAGTCGCAGACATCTTCCAAGTCACCGTCGCCACCGTGTACGGATGGGTGCGCAACGGGGATCTGCCGAAGGTCCCGCTGCCGGGTGGCGGTCGGAAGTACCGGATTCGCAGGGCCGACGTCGAGGCGTTCATCGCGAATGACGCCCCCGCGGACGACTGGCTGACTTCGGCTCGGGACGCGGTGCGATGACTGGCCCGAACCTCGCCGCCCGCAAGTTCGACCGCGCGGAAGCCGCCGATCTCTACCGAGCCGGGAACACGCTCCAGGAAATCGGGGACAAGTTCGGGGTAACCCGTGAGGGCATTCGCTTGGCGATCCGCGAACTCCTTGAGCCAGAAGAGCGCCGGGCGATCGTCCGACGCAACCTCGCACAAAGCACCCGGGAGCAGCGCCTTCGCGCGATCGAAATTGCTGCGGCCGAAGGGGCCCGCGAGGCAGCGAAGGCCGCTGGGGTGCATCGTCAGAGCATTTACATGTGGTGTCGCGAGGCAGGCGTGACTCCGCGTCCGCAGTGGACCGAGCCCGAACATGGCAGCGCGACCATGTATCTGCAACGCCGCTGTCGGTGCTCGGACTGTCGCGCCGCGAACTGTCGCCGCATGGCGGTGATCCGCGAGCAGCTCCACGCGAAGGCGCAGTCCGACCCCTCGACGGTTCCGCATGGAACGCGCGGCGGTTACAACAACTGGGGCTGCCGCTGCGACGACTGCTCGGCCGCGCACTCCGTCGCGATGAAGGAGCAGCACGCCAGCCGACGCGCTCGGATGCTTGACGGGACGATGCCCGCGCACATCCACGGCACGCCCTCCGGGTACGGCTCTTGGGGCTGTCGCTGTGATGCATGCAAGGCGGCGAGGCGATGACGGTCCTCTCCAAGCACCGGTTCGTCCCGAAGATCGGGGCACCCAAAGAGTGCGACGTGTGTGGACGACGCAAGGAGCAACACGCGCAGCATCGTTCCAACTCGTTGCCGGATGACCTCGCGATCACGCGGGCCGAGTTCTACGCAGCACGGAAGGACGCGTGATGGACCGATTTCGGGACCGCGGTTTCTGGTGGTGGGTCGGACTGGGCTGCCTTGTCGCCGGGTTGGCGTACGCGATCGCGGGCGACATCGCGCGCCAAGCCCTCTGGACATCGTTCGCCGCGCTCGCGGGCTTCTGGGAGTTGGAGTCGGACCGTGGTTGAGTACCTCGTACTTACGCCTGTCCTGCTCGGCCTCTTGGCTTGTGTGCTCCTGGGATGGAACCGGTGAGCGCGGCACTCGCATTTCTCATGGCTGGCTTCGCGCTCGGAATGATCGCGACCTTCGGCCTGACCCGCGCGGAGCGTTCGACCCCCTCGCCGCTCCCGCGGCGCCCCCGGCCCGCGTCGAGCTCTCCGTCGGCTCCGCGGGTCGGGGGTTCTCCGAGCAACTGCCGCGTGGTGCCTGCCTCCGCGCCGGGCACGCGAGACCCGCTGCTGGGCAACACGACCGACACCAAGGGGCGAGCCCCGCTGTTCCGCGACCCTCCCCGGAAGCCCGATGGGTCTCCGTACTACCTGTGGGATCTCGAGAAGTGAACGCGATGAACGGAGATGCGGGATGAACGATTGGGAATCGGTCGATGCGGAGTTTCAGGACCGCTCGCAACGGTTCGCGCTTGGCTGGATGCGCCACTGGAAACGACGGGTCGTCCTGATCGTCGCGCTGGTGCTCGCCGTCTCGGTCGGAACGTGGGCGTTCACCTACTTCACCGCCGAGACGCGCGGACGCGTCGACCTCCACAACCAGCAGCGGTCAGCGGCCGAGCTCCAGGCGTCCTACGAGTTCTTTCACGACACCTGCCGCGCGGTGATCGCACAGACCCAGCAGGTCGACGCACTCCAGCAGAACCTCGACTCGCTCCGCGTGAACGCGCCGGCGTCGGACCCGTTCGGTCAGTACGCGGTCCAGGTCGCGCAAGTCCAGACGCAAGTGACCGGGTTGGAGAACGTCCGCGCGTCGACCGCGCAGGACTACAACGCGAAATCTCACGAGTTCACACACAACTTCATGCGGAGCCGGGACCTCCCGGACGAGATCGGCCCGCCTAACGGCGTGTCGTACAGCGCACTTCGGTGCGAGAACGGAGCGGGACAGTGAAGCGACTCAGCACTCTCATCGTCGGGATCATCCTCGGCGCGATCGTGTTCGGCGGCGCGGTTGCCATCGCAGAGACCGCGGGCGGACCGTGGGACACCGACACCCAAGACACCGCGATCGCGCAGCAGGACACGATCACGAAGCACCTCGTCGAGACGCAGCCCGCACCGAACATCAAGTATTCGGTCGAGCGGCAGAACCTGATCCAGCGGTACAAGACCTACTCGGACAAGAACAAGGTCTCGTTCATCGCGCTCACCACCCTCAACGGCGGCATCGTCTACACGGGCGTCGTCAAGGGCAAGGTCTCCGCGGTCTCCTCTCAGCTCACCCCGAGCGACCGGATGGTGTGCGCGGACATCTCGGACGAGAACGCAGCCTGCTCCACGATCTCGGTACCCGAGCCCGACGGGTCATGGTCAACGAACGGTGCTGGGGTCTTCTGGTTCGACGACCACGGCGTCTACCACGAATGGAACGGCACCTACCTGATCTCCGACGCGCCCTTCACGCTCTCGACGCCGCCCGCCCTGAACATCGACGCGACGGCCAAGACGGGCTGATGTCATTCACGAAGCGCGAGTGGGAAGCGCACTTGGCGCGCATGGAGCGTTGTCGCCTCTCGGGCTGTGACTCAGAAGCCGGGGAGCACAAGTGCATGGACTCCGAGGGCGAGTGGGCGACGTTCGATGGACCGGAGGCAGCGTGAGCGAGGACGTGTGTGGACGTTGCGGTCGTGGAGTCGAGCACACCGAGTTCCATCGGTGTCCCGATCTGTCTCCCGTGACCCCTGACGAGACCGTCGAGCGTGAGCTGTACGAAGCCCAAGCCGCGATGCGCCGCGCGGGCCAGGCGTTCTCCGACTGCTCCCCCGAATGCCTGGCGCGGATCATTACCGACGTTGCTGCGAAGGACTCGGGGTTGTTGGCGGTGGCCCGGGCGATGCACGGCGCCGCGCAGCACGCACTTGCAGAGAAGTTCGATGACAAGACGATGGAGATTTCCGGGATCACTTGGGAGCGTTCCAAGCCGCCCCCGTCGCGTACCGGGTGGAACACGAAGGAACTCCTGGAGAACCTGTACGACTCGGTCCGTCGCGACGACTCGGGCGCGTTGGTGAACGAGACCAACGAGGAGAAGATCCTGCGGACCTGGAACCTGGGGGCGCCGCGGTTGAGCGCGTTGGACGAGTACGGGATCGACCGGGACGTTCACTGCCACACGACGTGGAGTGAGGACCGTTCGTGGAAGTGCCAGCCAGCCGTGAAGAAGCAACTGCGGAGGAAGAAGCCATGAACGATACGCAGGAAATCATCCTGCGGGCGCGCCTCGGGGCTCTTGACCAGGCCGTCCGTATGGCGGCGCACGTCCGAGAGAAGTCCAAGGACGCGGCCGCGATCGTTGAGGACGCCCAGGTCTTCTTCGCGTTTCTGGAGAAGCCATGACCCGAATCCACTGCGGATGTTCGGTCGCGGATGACGGGACGCTGATCCCGGTCTGCACCGCGCACCTCTGCGAGCAACGACCGGGTCGCGACTACGAGCCCCAGTGGGTCGGCAACACCTTGCTGGTGGGGAAAGCGACGACGACGCATACGGATCTTGTCGCGGCGTTCGTGTGCGCGGCGATCGAGAAGGCCGAACCGTTCCAGATCGCGATTGTGAAGGATGCAGCATGAGTGACGAAGGTTTCAGCGATCCGCCCCCGGCTCCCGAAGGTGGCAGCAACATGCGCGCCGCCGACCTCGTCGGGCTGTTCTGCCTGTTCCGCCCGACCGGTGAGGGCATGTGGCCCGCGAAGGAAGCCAAGCCCGCCACCGAAGATTCCCCCGCACAGAAGGCCCAGGAGGCGTCGCGGTACATCGAGTGCGACGTGTGGACGTTCGACCGCGCCGGCGAGACCGGACGGGGTAGCGGTGTGCGGATCGGATGGTGGAAGGCCGTCGCGCAACTGGATGCGGTAACCCCCGGAGATTTCCTGGGTGCGTGTCCGAAGACCCAGCCGGGCTCGAAGGCCGTCGAGCTCCTGACCCTGGAAGGCGACGCGCGCAAGGCCGCAGCCAAGTTGGTTGGGGAGATTCGCGCGGCGGAAGCGGTGGGGTCCCTGGGTGGCGAGGTCGAGCCTGGCACCGAGGTTTTCTGATGAGAGACTACGAGTACGGGCCGTTGAACGTTGAGGTATCGCGCGGCGGCATCGTGTGGACCGCTCATGGTTGGGTCGAGGTTGACCCCCCGGACGGAATCGTGCGCCGCGACGCCTGGAAGTTCGGTCTGACGAAGAGCGGAGTCACGCGCCGGGTGCGGCGTTCCTGGGAGCGAGTTCTCCGACGCGAAGAGCGCAAGGCGGCGAGTCGAGAAGTGACCCGTGGCTGACTTCCGCGACCCGCGCCTCGATGACCCGGTAGACGCGCTCTCCGACCTGGCCGAGAAGGCTGACGCGGACTACGCGACCGCGGTGAATGAGTGCGCGGTCGCGGAGAACGCACTGGACAAGGCGTACTACTCACACCTGGCCGAGTGTGAAGAGCGGTCGGCTGCGGGGCGCGAGCAGTACGCCAAGCACCACACGGTCGACGAGCGTGCCGTGAGTCGCATCAAAGCCGCGGTGGAGAAGTCCGCGGACAAGCACCTTCGGACCACGTTGGCGCGCCTCTCCGCCGCCCAAACCAAGCATCGCTCCGTGGATCGGCTCGCAGGATGACTCCGCAAGAGGAAAACGCCGTCAACGCGCTGGGCATCGCCGCGGGAGTGGTCGTGGCGACCGTCTGGGTCGAGATCGGGTTCAGCCTTGTGAGTTTGGCTGTCGGGTCGGTGTCGGTAGCGATCTTCCGTTGCTGGCAGTGGTGGAGGTCCGAGGCATGACCGCCCCCTTCGTCACCCACGCCATCGACCAGCAGGCCGCGCAGATTAGCGAGATGTTCAGCGAGTGCCGCATCGACCTCTCGGACGACGGAGTGGATTTCGCGATCCGGTTGGTGCTCTCCCATGTCGCGCAGACCTTGGAGTGTGACGAGCCGATCATCGCGACCGGGATCTTGTTGGATGCGTACCGCCAAGTGCTGGGGCCGATGCTGTGAGCGACCTGTACGGCAAGGGCGCCCGTGGGAAGGCGACGCGGCTCCACGCGCAGATCGTTCGAGCTCGGGGGGAGTGCCTGGCCTGCGCGATGTTCTGGAGGCCGATGCCCGAATCCTCGAGCCGGCTGGAGTGCGCGCACATCATTTCGCGCCGCTACGCGTCCACCAGAACCTCGTTGGACAATGCGTACTGCCTCTGCTCCGCGCACCACCGCCGCTTTACGGAGTGGGGGAAAGAGTTCGCTGCGTTCATCGACGCCACGATTGGTGACGCGGAGTACGCCCGGTTGCGGGCACGCGCCGAGGAACTGAAGAAGGTCGATTGGGATGCGGAGGTCGCGCGCCTGACCGCGATCTGGGTCGAGATTCAGGAGGCCGCGTGATCCAGTTGTCGCTCTTGGAGCCGCGTCCCTCTGAGGCTGTGTTCCGCGCAGGAATCGCCGCGTGTAGAGCCGCCCTCGCGCGGGTTCGCGGTACCCAGGAGACCCCAAAGTGAGCCGGGCGATCGCGTGTGAAGAAGGCGCGCACGACAAGTGCTTGCGCCGTTCGTGTGATTGCTTCTGCGGACACCCGGCGCGGCTCTCGGTTGGTGAGCGCGAACGGTTGTCGAAGATCGCGGTGGGAGGTGGCGGTAGTCGTGAGACCCGCAGCCCACGCGTAGAGCCCGAGCGTGTTGCTTCCGTGCGCTCGGTGAGTCCGCAGGGAACTGCACCCTCCCGCCGCGTCCCCCGCAAGCCGCGCCCTTCGATCGTGCGCGTGCTCCCCGCCGAGCCGATCATCGCCGCGTACTCCGAGCGCGAGTCGATGAAGTCCATCGGCGCCCGCTACGGCGTCTCGCATCACCTGATCCGTCGACTCCTCACCGAGCATGACGTACCGATCCGCAAACAGGGCGACCGGTCGAAGCCGATCGACACCGAAGAGCTGATTCTCGCCTACCTCGACGGAGAGTCGTGTGAGTCGATCGGGCCGCGGGTCGGGTTGAGCGCGTCGGGTGTGGTGTACCGGCTCAAGGCTGCGGGAGTCGACGTGGACCCTTCGGGTCGGCGGGTCGTGAACCTCGACGTCGACGTCCTCGTCGCCCGCTACGAGTCCGGTGACTCCATCGACGGCCTCGCCAGTCAGTACGAGTGCGGTTCGCAGACGATCCGGGCGCGTCTCCTGAGCGCGGGCGTTCGGTTGCGTTCCCAGTCCGAAGCCGCGCGTCTTCGATGTGCCGAGCGCGCCGCGTGACTTCCCCTCACCGAAAGGCGAGAACCCCAAAGTGATTGACGAAAGGCGAAGCACATGACCGAGCCCATCAAGGTCGCGTTGGAGATTGACCTCGACAAGTACCTCGTCCAGTCCAGCGGTTACGACCCTGACGTCGGCGTCGCAGTCGAGCCCACGACCATCGAGGGTCTGGTGATCGACCGAGCCGCGCAGATGATGTGCGACCGCGCCATCGGTGGTGGCCGCGAGGGGATCGCGGACCTGCGTCGACGCGTTCAGGGCGTGACCGAGACGGAGATCCGCGAAGCAGTCAGGCCGCTCGTCGAGGAGGCGCTGCTGTCGGGCATCCGCAAGACCAACTCGTATGGCGATCCGATCGGTGAGCCGATGACGCTGCGCGCCGAGATCGTCCGCATCGCCACCGACTACATGAACAAGCCGAGCGACTCGTACAGCCGAGGCAAAGGCACGGTTGTCCAGCAGTTCGTCAAGACCGAGGTCGACAAGGCGGTCAAGGCCGAGCTCAAGACCGCGCTCGATGAAGCCAAGGAGGAGGTCGTCGCGGCGGTGCGCGGTCAGGCCGCAACGCTCATCACCAAGACGATCACGGACCTGGCGGGCGTTCGCGCGTGACCCCTCGTCGCAAACGGCTTCTCGCCCCCGCGCTTCTGTTCGCGGCACTCACACTTGTTGCCTGCACACCAGTACCCCCACCGCCAGTCGCGAGTGGATCGTGCATCGGTACGCCGGTCGAGTCGGTCATCCGCGAGAAGTTCGCGGGCACGGGTGACGAGGACTACATGCTGCACGTCGCCTGGCGCGAGTCGGGTTGCGAGCCGTGTCGCTTCTACCCGAGCACGACCGGCTGTGGTGGCAACCCGCGCACTGCGAAGGGTCTGTTCGCCTTGCTCGGCCACGACGACCTGATCTTCGGTGCGTGCCCGAACCCGTGGGGGATCGTCGCGTGGGACAACCCCGCGTGCAACGCGCAAGCAGCTCGATGGATGTACGACGGCAGCGGACGGAGGCCCTGGGGTGGGTGAAGTCATGGCCGCGCACCAGTGGAACACCAACGCTGCGATGATCGTGGATGTCGCGCGCCTCCACTACCTCGACGGGACGGTGCTCGATCTCACCTACGGGCAGCACGGCGGGTTCTGGTCCGACCACCGCCCGCCCGGTCTCGTCACCAACGACCTCCACCATCCCGCGGACCACGCGTGGGACTACCGCGCCGTGCCGCTGCCCGACGGTTCGTTCCGGTCGGTGGTGCTGGACGCCCCGTATCGTCTCGGTGGCACGCCGGATCGTCCCGACGACAGCCGCTACGGGTGTGAGGCCTACGTCGGACGCGACGCACGGCTAGCCGACATCCGCGCTGGCGCGTTGGAGGCGTACCGACTGGCCGAGGTCTACGCGCTCATCAAGGTCATGGACGCTGTCGAAGGCGGCAAGGTCCGTTGGCAAACCGATCTCGTGACTGCGGCGATCGCATCCGCCGGCGGCGTCAAGGTGGATCGGTTCGACTTCCTCAAGCCGCCGCGTCCCCAGCCGCCCGGCCGCAGTCAGAAGCGAGCGCGCCGCAACTACTCGACCCTGCTCATTTTCGGGAAAGGCGCGTGATGACTGACCCGCAGCTCGATCGCGAAGCACTCCGCGCGTTGGCCGAAGCCGCGACACCAGGACCGTGGGCTGCGACTGGACACTGTGGGTCGTACTCGGGGCGCGCTGACCGTGGGTACGACAAGACGTGGACGTACCACATCCTCCAGGCGAACACGGGCCGACGACTCGACTACTTCGCGGTCAACACGGACCCAGCGGAGCCCAAGCCTGCCCCGCCCAGCAACTGCGCGTTCATCGCCGCGGCTGATCCTTCTACCGTGCTTGCGTTGCTCGCGCGTCTCGATGAAGCCGAGACCCTGCTCGCGGACGCGGTGTTCGCCCAGGATGTGCTGACGCGCGAGATCGACGAGTTGGTGGCAACGACGCGGCTCGCTCCTGGCTCGGGGTGCGGCGTCAAGTTGGGCGAGATCGTGAACGACGCGGGAGCGCGATGGATCGACGCCCGCGCGTTCCTCTCCGGTGTTCCGAGTACAGCACAGGAGGGGTGATGAGCGCGTTGAGGACGGCCGTGTGTAGTGGTTGCGGCCAGCGCGTCGAGGTCGTGGCGGGCACATCAGCCTTCACGACGCACGATGCTCCCGCGGGCAACGCGTGTTCACGGTCGGGTTACCAGTTGACGGATCGCGAGCGTCGGTCGATTGCCCCCGTATCCCCACAAGCCGCCCCACCCGAGCCGCGGGAGGAATGGTGCGTGGAGTGTCGATGCTTTCACATTCCCGTGGCCCCCGGCTGGCTGCGGCATGGCGACCCCGACCAGAACGACCTCATCAACCGGAAGGTTGGCGCGTCTCCTGCTGCCCCCGCCGAACCGCCGATCAAGGTCGCGATCCAGGACGACACCGACCACTCGGGCGCGTACCTCGGGCATGAAGTCGTCGCCGCCCCACCCGAGCGCGCGCCGGACGATGACCGCGCCAACTGTTCGGCGTGCAACTACGACACCCATCGTTGTCCTGGCTGCGGAACGCCGGTCGCGCACGGCACCGTCGCGTGTTCTGATTGCGCCCCCGCTCGCGTCTCTGAACCAGTACCCCCAGCCCCGACGTGGACGGTGGAGCGCGATCGGTTGCGGCTCGCGCTGGGTGAGATTCAGCTCAAGGAGACGGTCATCGACAGTGACGAAGCAAAGGTTCGATGGATGGCCGACCGTGCGCGCACCGCTCTCGCCGCCCCGCCGGCGTCTCCGGTTGTACCAACCCCGAAAGAGGACGCGTGACCGCCTCGCGCTACGTCACGATCTGGTGCGACGAACGGGACTGGAGTTCGCTCGACAACCCCGGATGCGGAAAGTTCATCGGTGAGGGCGAGCACACCGCAGCGGACGCACGCCGCGTGGCGCGCCATTACGGCTGGCAAGTCGGGCTTCCGGGCGGCATCGACTACTGCCCCGCGCACCGCACCACGCCCTCGCGCCCGGTTGTACCAACCCACCCCGTACAGGACGGTGAGTGATGGGCGAACGCATCGGAGTTTCGATCAGGCTCCCAGTCGGGTTGCGGGACATCCTCGACGCCGAGGCACGGCAGCGAATGGTGAGCCGCAACCTGTTGATCCTGATGCTGTTGGAGCGCGGCGTGAACGATCTGCTGGCCGGCCCCGAGGTCACGGGCGATGGAACGGGGGTGGCGCTCGGCCCCAGTGCGGGTCGGCTCGATGCGCGGCTCGGAACCTTCGACCCCGCCGCCGCGCCCCTCCCCGTACAGGAGGACGCAACGTGAGCGCGGAACAGTCCAGCGGAAACGAAGCGTGGGATGCGGCGCTCGCGGAGACAGGCCACTACGGCATCGCCTCGGACGCGGTCGTGCGCGCCTCGATCCCCGAAGCCGAACGATGCGAGCGGTGCGACGGCACGGGCAACGAGTTCTACGCGATGTACCACCGCTGCCCCAAATGCGGCGGCTCTGGTCGCGCCGCGTCCCTCCCTGTAACGAAAGGCGACGAGTGAGCGGCGCAGAGGTTCCCGACATCGACGTGATGGCTGAGGCCCGTGTGTTGGCCCGCATGGACGCGTGTCGCGTGTGCAATCACGACGACCATCGTTGCCCCGGCTGCGGAACGCCGGTCGCGCACGGCACCGTCGCCTGCGCGAGCTGTTCGCGCGCCCCTTCTCTCCCTGTGGACGGTGAAGCATGAGCGCGGCGTGGGGTGGCGATGAGATCACCTGGGAGAACGCCGACGACTTCATCAAGGAAGGGTTCGCGGCCGTTCGCCTCTACTGGTTCTACCGGATGGTCGCGTGCGGTGGACCGGACGGCTCCGAGCTGGACGACCTCGTCGCGGAAGAAGCGCGCGAGGCAGCCGAGTGGTACGGCCCACGACTGGAAGAAACCGCGCGCCAAGCATCCGCCCCCGCGGTTCCTGATACCCCACCGAAAGGCGCGAACGAATGAGCGATGTTGGTGATCTGATTCGGAACCCGACCGAGGCTGCGGCGCGTGACCTCTCGTCGCTCGGCGGGATCTTGGTGTGCTTCGGCTGCAACGACGTGCGCCCGGTTGGCGCGTCACCGCAGATCAAAGGGTTCCTCGAAGCCGGCTGGCCGATGTGCTGCGGTGAGACGATGCAGTGGATAACGGCCGAGCAGCTCGGAGGTTCCTCAACGAGCCCGCTGTCCGGTCGCGCCCTCGACGCAGCACAACGCTGGCTTGGCGCCCCTGATACAGGAAGCGAGGAACCATGAGCGGCAGCGATCACTTGACGAGTATCGAACTTCCGCCGTACTGCCGATCGACTGGCGAAGAGGGCGGGCGCGTGGAGGTCACCTTTGACGCGAAGTACGCCGAACACATGTCCGAGACGCTTTTCCGAGTCGCGATCGCGCTGGCGAAGAAGGCCGCTCGTGGCTGAGCCGCAGCCCGAGCCGTACCGCCGCATCATGGAGATGGCGCGTGAGCAGGGGGTCGAAGCGATCTCGGACATAGACGCGCTCGTTGCTGAGGACATGACCGACGCCGAAGCGGAAGCCTTCTTGAGCGCGCTCCGCAGTGAACGCGACGCGACCGACCTGTACCTGGAGACACTGCGTGAACGCGAGCGCCTAGCCAAGCGTCTTGCTCAAGCCGAGGCCCTCATGCAGAACCGCGTCGCGCTCGTGGCGGGCTGTCAATGCGACTACTGCAAGCAGGTCCGCGCGTTCCTGTCCGGCGACGAGACAGGTATTGCGGGAGCGTCCAAGTCCGGCAGCGCGATTGCGGAGCCAGAAGCAACCGCGCCCGCGCGTTCGGTGGGGGGAGAGAACACAAGATGAGCGGGGAGCCGAGAACCCTGTTCGGCGTGGAACACCCCACAATCCACAGGGCACCTGAGGTTCACTGACCTACATGGCAGACCTTTACGTGAAGCTCGACATCGGATTCCTCACCAACGAACGGATGCTCGGCGTCTCCCCGTTGGCCGAGTTGCTGTTTGTCCGCGCCCTTCTGCTGGCAAAGCAGCGCAACGAGGACGGCTACCTGGGGCGCCGGCAGGTCGAGAACGTCATCGGTCGCGGCATCCCGGAGGTGGAGGGCTGCGCGGCCGAGCTCGTCAAGGAGGGCGTGTGGGCTGACGCTGATGACGGTTGGCGGATCGTCGGCTGGCTGGATCGCAACATGAGTTCGGCTGAGATCGAGGACCGGCGGCAAGCGGAAGCAGAGCGGAAGCGGACATCCCGAGCGTCCGAAAGTGTCCGCGCGGACGATTCTGGACAGATTCGCCGTCCGGGACAGAGAGAGACAGAGACAGAGAGAAAGTCAGAGTCAATCCAACGCGTCTTCGACGCGTGGGTGGAGTCCACCGGGAAGCACAAGGCCGTGCTGGACAACAAGCGTCAGAAGATCATCACGGCAAGGCTCGATCAGTTCACCGTGGACGATCTCGTACTCGCGGTCCAGGGGTGGAAGAACTCGCCCTTTCATCGCGGAGAGAACGAACGACACAAGGTCTACAACGATCTCGAGCTTTTCCTGCGCGACGCCAAGCACGTCGAGGAGATGCTTGATTACGCCCGATCCGAACCCCCACCGGGCGACTGGATGAACCAGTGATCCCGCCGCACAACGCGGCAGCGGAGGCCGATCTGATCGGCGCCGCCTTGGATTGGGTTGATGCTCGGGCCGAGATCCTGAAGGTCCGCACCGGGGACTTCTACGTCTCTGCTTGTGCCGACACTCACCGGGCGATCCAGTCTCTGAGCATCAAGGGCTCTCCGGTGAACCTGACGACGGTCGCGACGGAACTGGTCGCGCAGGGGTCGACGGTGAATCGCGAGCAGTTGATCGCGTGGTCGGTGAACCGCCCGATGTCGTGGTCCGCGCAGCTCCGGGACGTGAAGGAGTGTGCGTCACGCCGCCGGCTTCTCGCTGAGTCGGAGACGCTGCGGGCTCGGGCGCTGGATCGCGGGAAGCCGATGGACGAGACCGTGAAGGTCTTGGAGTCCTTGGCGGATCGGGTCGAGATCCCGGGGGTGGAACCGGAGCCGAGCCCGGAGATCACTTCGCTGAAGGACGGTGCGCCGCGTGATCCGATCTTCCCTGGGACGCTGTATCGGCGCGATCGAGTGTCGGTGGTTGCTCGCGGCGGGGTGGGGAAATCGCACCTGGGGTTCACGGCAGCGATCTTCTGTGCGGCCGGAGTTCACCTATTCACGCACGAGCGTTGCCCGCGTCTCTCGAGCCTCGTCGTGGACTTGGAGAACGAGCCGGGCGACATTGGCGAAACCGCGACCAAGATCGCCGCGTCGGTCGGTGAGCGGTACACGGGCCTGTGCCATGCGGAGTCGCGCTCGCAGGGCATGAACCTACTGAACCCGCGTGACGTGCGCTGGCTGGAGTCGAAGATCGCGTACCACGAACCCGCGTTGCTGGTTCTGGGGCCGCTCTACAAGTTGTTCCGGGGTGCTGACGGGAAGGGCAAGCACTCCGAGGAGGCCGCCGAGGAGGTGGCGGAGCTCCTGGATGATCTGCGGGTCCGGTACGACTGCGCGTTGTGGATCGAGAACCATCCGCCCCACGGCGAGGACCGCACGCGTGGGAGTGCCTTGTGGGATGGCTGGTTCCCATTGTCGTTCTTTATGAAGCGCGTGGACATCAAGACCGTGGAGCTGATCCGTACGCGGGGGTTGCGCTGGCGTGGCCGAAAGTGGCCGTGGGGTCTTCGTGAAGGCGGGGACGACGACTTCCCGTGGCTGCCCGTGTGGGACAAGAACGAACGCCTGAAGGGGGTCGCGTGAAGCACGGGATCTCTGCGTACAACCGAGGGTGTCGGTGTGATGAGTGTCGGAAAGCGAACCGCGAGAAGCGAGCACGGCAACGCGAAAGGGGCAGCGTGACCGCACGAATCCCAGACGGGTACTACCAGCGCAACTCGGTGTTCCAGGCCGCGTTATATGAGGCGACGATGCCTGAACGCGACTGGATCGAACGGGCCGCGTGTCGTGGCGATCACAACACGCATCTGTTCTTCCAAGACGGGAAGCACGGTGACGGGGTGAACCCGCGGGCTCGGGAGATGTGTGCTGGTTGCGAGGTGCGGTCGGAATGTCTGAGCGCGATCTTGGATCTCTCGGGTTCCCTGGATCAGTACGGCTACCAGGGTGGGACTACGCCGTCGCAACGTCGGACGATTCGTCGAGCCCGGAGGAACGCAGCGTGATCACCAAGACCGATGTCGCGAGCGTCTTTGACGGCCTGGTGGGACGAGTTCACTCCATGCCTCCCGAGCGTCGGCATCACGGCCGGCTGCCGATCACTCGCGCCGAGTTCGCCATTCTTACCGAGGCGTGGTTTGCGGACGTCGGACGTCACCTTGCGAACGATCCCAACTACAAGCCCCCCGTCGAACGACCGCAATGGGGCGACGAAGGCGCGCGCTGCCTGGGAATGGAACTCGCCTATGTCGATGACGCCGACCTCTTCCGACTCGCAGAGGAGCCCAAGTGATTTCGATTCGTCGACACAGGAGGCGAGTGGCGTGATCCAAGAGGATCTGGTTCTGCTGGGCCAAACGCTGAAGCGGTTCATGGATGACGATTGGAATATGACTTGGCTGCGGTGTTCTGACCAACTCGTTCTTGACGGATCGGTCGCCCTCACGGACGAGGAAACCGCGCTGTTCGCCCGCCTCTTCCCCGAGGAGTCCAAGTGAGCACCATGCCCCGCGCCCCAAGGCGTTGGAACCCAGACGCGGTAGTCGAACAGTTCGAGTGGTCAAGCCAAGAGCTGGGAGTTGCGCCGTGCGCCTGATCGAATCCAAGAAGGTGCCTCTGTCCGAGAAGTCGCGGATGGCCGAAGCCCTCGCGGGCGTGTTGGCTGCCGGCGACCGCCTCGGCTCTATCGGTCTTGCTCCGCTGGACATCGACGACAGCGCTGCGGCCGAGTTGGAGAGCGTGCGTCGTGACTTGTGGGAACTCTTCTATCTGGCAACGGCCGACAGCAAGACGCTCGCTCGAGCGAAGAAGAACCGCACGACGGTGGCCGAACTCGCTGCCATGTATGCCGATCAGAACGGGCGGTGTGCGATCTGCGAAGAACCGCCCGACAAGCGAGGGCTGGTGATCGACCACAACCACACGACGGGGGAAGTCCGCGGGTTCCTCTGTCACCGTTGCAACTCGGCGTTGGGGTTGCTCGGAGATGACCCGAAACGAGTGCAGTCAGCGGTGCGCTACCTGGACGAGCGCGGGCACTACGGCGAGTCGGTGGGCCGGATTGTTGACGGTGTCTGGGTGGCGGCGGAGGACGCATGAAAACGGCGCGGCTCCTGAAGCTCGACGAGGTGCTCGGCTACTGCGACTCTCTCGTTGACGCCACCAAGACCCTTGCTGCCGAGACGCCCGTCGTGTCCCCCGAGTGCGACGTCGTGCTGATGCTGCTCCTCGGCACCTTGGAGCGGTACGCAGTTGTCACCGACGCTCATGGGGGGGCGGATATCGAGACCGATGAGGTGATCCAGCACGCCAAGCCAGGGATTCGGAATCTGTGCCTGGACTTGTATCGGATCGAGGCGGCTTCGTTGGACGGTTACCCGACGACCTCGGGGGGCGAACGATCCAGCCCGACAAACGAGCTCGGGGAAGTCTGGGACGCATCAGGGAACGCGGTGTACGACGCGGAGGGGAAGCAGAAGATGGCTCCGCTGCCAGCCCGCCCGTCCGATCCCACTGCTCGGATCGCGCTGATGCGGCTCGAGGGCTTGGAGAACGACGTTGTCCACAGGGCGTTGTGTCAGATTGGTTCGGCGCTTCGTGAGGCGGCGAAGGCGGTTCTGAGTGCGTCACCCGAGTTTCTGGTGGACCGACTCAAGCACGCGGCGAAGATCCTGACCGCAGCGGAGTCGAGGGGGATGCAAGCGAAACCCCCGCCTCCACCGCCGAAGCAAACGGACATCTGGTGCTCGAACTGCAAGAGCCACGGTGTCAACAGTCCTCGGGGCGATGACGAAGAGCTGGCCCAACGGCGCAAGAAGTACGGCACCGCTCGGGTGGATTTCCAGCTCTGCTCGTACTGCCAGGACATCTTGGCGAAGTACGGACGTCGCCCGACTGGGCCGTTGGTGGCGAAGCACGTCTCGGGAGTGCGGCAGTTCGATCGGGATTACCGGGAAGCGTTTAGACGGGGCGCTGCCTGAGATCGCGGGATTTCCGCGGCACGGGCTTGACAAACACCAGCCACACTGGTTTACTTGACGCACTAGTTCGATGAGTCTGGCCCTTCGTGTATAGCTCCGAAGTTGAGCCGCCGAACTGACACTCTGAATGTCGGTCTAGTGCCGCGCGGGCGACTCCGCATGCCTCGCCGCGGTAGGGAACCGTCCTGGTGGCGGGGCCAGCGACACCTTCTGGGGGGACCCATGTTCGTGATTGTCCCCATGTTCATCCCGACTGGCGGTTGGAACCTCCTCAAGACAGACGGGATGCGCGGCTCGGTGGTCGGGTTCTTCTCTGACGAGGGGCTCGCAGACCGGGTGTGCGTGTTGCTGAACCGGTTTGGTGAAGCGGATAGCGAGATCCCGCCGGAGATGAGGACGGCGTTCGGGTGAGAAACGTATTGGCGGGTATCTGATGCCACTGCCGGGAGTCAAGGCGGGCACCATCCCTCAATGTGTACGGATCAAGAAGGACGGGGAACGTTGCGAGCGGGAGGCCATGATCGGCCAGACCGTATGCCAGTCGCATGGCGGCGCGGCCAAGGTCAAGAAGGCCGCAGGGCTGAGGCGTAGGGAAACCGAGATCCAAGAAGCCCGGATGCTCACCCTCGTCCAGAAGCACCAGGCCGAAGTAGACCCGAACCTCCCGGTGCAAGAGCAGTACCAGCGGATTCTGGGCACGATCGTCGCTTGGCTCGAGGTCTGCCAGCAGCAGGTCGAAGAGCTCACTAGCCCCTCGTTCATCACTCAGGCCGGCGACGTGAAACTCGATGCACGGATCGCCCTCTTCGAGCGGAGCATGGACCGGGCCGCGAAGGTTCTTGCGGATGCTCAGCACCTGAAGCTCGACGAGACCAGGGTACGGATCGAAGCGGTCAAGAAGCAGCGCCTCGCGGATCTGTGGAACACCTGGGTCCAAGGACTATTCGCGCTGCTGAAGAAGCGCCTCCCCGAGCAACGGGCCTTGCTGGATCAGGTGCTGAGAGACGACGTACCCAAGATCACCAGAGACACCCTGCTGGGGGGGGACCAGTGAAGACACCCGCTGCCCGCCATCGAAGTCACCACCTTCTCGGAGCCGGATCGGCTTATCGCGCCGACCGCGTTGCGTGTGATGGTCTGAGTTCAGGGGTTGGGTCTCGGTCGTTAGAGCTGGACTCTGGTGCTGCATGCAGTCCGGTATGTCCGGGTTCTCTGTGCATGAGCATGCAACCATGGGCGTAGGTGCAGGTCAGAGCGTCGAGCACTGCCGCGATAAACGCCCTTATGTCAAGCTGAACGAGCTCG
>ERZ1292629.88-Hain-H43-01um-R1-88-length-90570-cov-8_pt2 | contig 47287 bp, 78 predicted proteins | sample MGYA00564399_ERZ1292629 | MGnify/ENA primary metagenome ERZ1292629 (study PRJEB36523, sample SAMEA6512636) | groundwater metagenome | collected 2019-01-08 | study: AquaDiva: Metagenomics assemblies of 32 groundwater samples
CAATTTATCTAGGAGCAATTTATCTTGGAGCAATTTATCTTGGAGCAATTTATCTAGGAGCAATTTATCTGGGAGCAATTTATCTTGGAGCAATTTACCGTCAAAATATCTTTATGTGGGGAATATAGGGTCAAGAAGTTCAATGACAACGTATTCATTCAAAGAAGATAAAATATGGTGTGGCTGTTATACAGGAACGCTGAAAGAGTTTGAAGAAAAAGTAAAAGCACAATATAAAAGCGGTATGTATAGAGTGGAGTATTTAGGACTGATAGCATACATCAAGAAGATAGCAAAAGAACTTAAATAGGAAGGAGGATAAGATGAATTTTAACGAAACACTAGTCATGATTATGGTTTATAGAATAGTCGAAAACATAGTATTAACAATTATTAAAGGAGCCACAAAATGAGTGACTACAGCAAGCATAAGGATAGGGCAGATTGTATGTTATGTGGTAGGGGCTATAGGACAGAACTATGTAGAATAGAGAATAAAAAACGTGGATTGCCTTATTGCTGGCAACCCAAAAAGAAAAGGAAGGTGAAGTAGCGTGAAGATTTGGTTTTACCCTTATTGGGAGTTTTCTGTTGATGAAGACAAGGAATATAAATACCTAATTCTTCCATTTATCTGTATTGGAATAGAAAAAAGAAGCTAAAACAGACCATGATTATGAGATGAATAAATTGTCCGACCGTATTGTAGAACTAGAGGATTGGATGGCTGGAAGGAAAGCAGAAAAGGAGCCACAAAATGAGTGAAGCAGTAAAAAAACTAACAGAGTGGCAAAAACACAGGCTACAGGTAATTAAGAATTACCGAAAACAAGGACTATCTTTTTTCTGCCACTAGTAGAATATTAGGAGTAGCCCGTAGTAGGGCTAGAGAAATATTTGAAACATACCAAGGGAGGAGATGCTAATGACAGACAATAATGCAGAGAGGGAGAGAATAGCAAGATGGTATCATTCTCTTGAGCATAAACATACACCTTTTGATGGTATTCATAAAGAAATTGCTTTTAATGCAGCTGATGTAATTATTGATGCAACTAAGCAGGAGGTCGAAAAAGCCAAACAAAAGATTAAAGCAGAGATAGAAGCTAAATATTTAGAAGTATTAAGTTTTTATGCTAATCCAGAAACTTATTTTGCTATAGGATTTTTTCCAGACAACCCTGCAGGAGAATTTATGGATGACTTTAGTGAAACAGGATTAGAATTAGGATTAAAACCAGGTAAGAGAGCTAGAGATGTATTATTTGGAGAATTAAAATGACAGAACAATTTATAGATGACCTTGAAACCAAGGTTTTTACGTATACTCAAGATAGTATGAATCCTCAACATGTGAAGCATATTATTCATTTATGTGTAGCTGAAATAGCTCAATCAATAATAAACAGAATAGATAATACTATACAGAACAAAACAAGGTCGCAAGTAGCAATAGAATACTGTCAAAATTTAATAAAGCAAACAAAGTTAAAATGACCCATAAATACGAATCTAAATCACCTGAGAATGTAGTAGAAAACGAATCTGACATGAGAATGAAAAAGTGTAAGATTTGCAACAGAGTAAAAAGGATTCATAAATGGGATGCGTTTTGTAATTCATGTAAGAGTAAAGCTAATTCAATAAGAAGATTCTATAGATTTATTTAATTTACTAAAGTCATTCAATAAATTACTCAATTATTTAGTTAATCCACATTCATTAGTTTAATTAATTTCACAAAATAGCAAAGTTGTAGTATAACCCGCTGAATTCAGTAGTTCCGCTGTTAAATAATTATAAATTATATAAAGGAGATTTAGAAGATGGGTAGAGTATGTATTTTGGCTAGAAATGCGGAATTGTGCCAAAAAATTATTGAAATGTATAAACAGACCGATGATATGATGCAAATATCCAAAGCGTTTAATGTACCATATCACCAAGTTAGAAACTTCTTAAAATCAACTGAAAAGAAGTCTCTTCAAGTTGTGAGCACCACTAAAGTTTATGCTGTAAAAAGCTTAGAGCAAAATTTTGATGCCTATAATAGACTTATTGAAAAGGTAGATGAAATTGAAAGATTTGTTCAACAGTTAGGTCAAGTAGATGCTAATGGTATTCCTATTTTAGATGAAACTGGGAAACCAACAATCAATTTAAATAGAAGTAAAGATTTTTTAGTAGCTTGGAATTCAGTAACAGATACACTAAAATGGTGGATGGAACGTAAAATAAAATTTATGGAACTGATGCAGAATGAATTATTTAGAGTTGCTATTATTGAAACAATTGAAAAGGAATTTCCTGCTGTAGCACAACGTATAAAGGAAATAATAGAAGAAAAGAAAAAAATAATTGGAGGTCTTTAATGACACAATTTTGTCAATGTGGTTGTGGTCAAGAAATTAAAGAAGATAGAAAGTTTTTAAAAAATCATGATAAAAAAAGAAAAGACTGTAAAATACTAAAAGAATGTTTATGGTGTAGATGTAAGTTTGAATCATATAGAAGTGAAAATAGAAAGTTTTGCTGTTATAGTTGCCGTGGGAAGCATTATAAAACTAGTGAAGAAAGCAGAACGGTTTCTAAGGAGAAAAGAAAGAAAATCTCCAATACTTTAAGAGAAACATACATTAAAATCCCTGAACTAAAAAAACAAAAGAGGTTACAAAGATTAGAAGAAGTAAAACAAAATGGAGGGTATTATTGCAATTATAATAAAGATTCTATTTTAGTTTTTCAACAATTTGATAAACAAAATGACACAAAAGGAATTTATGCAACAAGCCCTTATGAATTTCAAATTTTAGGTTATTCTCTTGATTACATAAATTTTGATTTAAAACTTATAATTGAAATAGATGAAAAACATCATTTTGATAAAAATGGAATTTATAAAAGTCAAGATATTTATAGACAAAATGAAATACAAAAATTTTATCCTGATTTTAAATTTTTAAGATTTAAAGAGGAGCAAATGAATAAGATATTAGAAATAAAAGCATTACAGGAGGTAAGATAGATGGAAGAAGATGTAACGATAAGTGATACAATAAAGCTCAGTGATAATACTATGAACAATAATATTTGTTTTATTGCTGGTGCTAAAGAACCTAAAGAAGTATTAAGATTAGAGCCTAATGGGAAGATTGTTTGGACGCTTAATGACGAACAAATTGAAATAAAAGATAAAGAGATGTTGTGTTTGGCGTTATTAGATTTGGTTAATCAATTATCTCATTTTCGTTATGACATGTCAAAGATTGATGCAGACTTATATAAAAGATATCAACAATTTTTAGAGAGTGAAAGGAAGGAATAGTATGCCAGATTTTACGAGTTTTTTTGCAGAAGCATTTAATAAATATGACAGAATAACTGGAGGGGGTAAAAATCCCAGTGCTAATGTTGACATTAATAATTTGAGACCTTCCCAATCTATGCCAGGAGATGATGATAGATTACAAAGGTCATATGAAAAATCCTTACACCCAGAAGATAGTGGTTATGTAAAATATAAAGCGAAGAAAGATAAAGAAGCTTTTTATAAATCTATCCTAACAAGTATTACCCTAGAAGAGTTTGATAACCTTAAGCATTTAATTAGTGCTGGTGGGTACCTTGTTTTGACAACTGAGTCATTAAAGTCAATGGGTGAAGAGGGAGAAGTTTTACATACTGATAGATTAGAGCAATGGGGTTTAATGAAACGCGATAAGATAGAAGATGGGCTTATACAATTTACAATCAAGAGTATGGGTAGACAAGTTGTAAGAGATATGCAGAGGTTAATAGAAAAATGATAAAATATTGGAAGAAAGTATTTAAGCCTGATTTTGTAAGAAATATTATATTTACATTCCTTCTTTTTATATTGCTTATGGTGATAATAGATTGTACGAATAGTACTTTAGTTGCTACTATAAAAAAGAATTACGTGTTTCAAATAACAAAAGAAGGTGATTCTTCAATTCTAGCAGTTCATAAGCGTCTAAATGGTCTATATGAAAATCAAATTTTAATAAACAATAGATTGCTAACGTTTGAAAATAAACAGAAAAGGAGATAAACTATGACAGTCAAATCGTTTAAAGTAGATGAGAATAACAATATAGAGAAAACAAAGCCTTTTGATATGAGTGAAAATAAACAAGTTGAACTTGCTGAAAAACTCAAACAAGAGCAACAGGAGAAGAAATAATGCAGTTCAAAAATCTTACAGAGCAGCAAGAAGAACAAATAAAAGAAATATTAAAGAAGTATTCAAATTTCTTTAGTCTAGTTACCTTAGCTCCTGAATTAGTTGACAATGAGAAATACAAAACTTTTGGTAAGTACAATACAAGCAATGGTGAGTTAAAACTTAATCCAAAAGTGTTTTCAGCTAATGACTTTGAAGATGAAAGAACAAAGAAAAGACTACCAATGCTTGACTATGTTTTGTTACATGAAGTTGCACATGACATTTGGAAGAATCTAGGTGAAGAAGGGCAACAACAATGGATGCAAATTAGTGGTTGGGAATTAAATCCAATCTTTAAAGAGGGTAAGAAAAATTTAGTAATACCTCAAAGTGATGGTAAACAAGAAGTATCAAATTGGTATTATGACCAACAAGCTGAAGAATCATTCCCAAGATGGTATGCTAAGAAAACTCCTAAGGAAGACTTTTGTGATAGTTGGGTATTTATTAAGAGAGGATTAATTGGTAGGTTTGATAGTGATATTGGGAAAGCAAAGATAAATTTTATAGAGCAATTGTAATGGATTATTTAGTGAAACGATTAATGGATTCTTTGAATGTCATTTATTGGGAAACAAATCCTTTAATTTTATATTCTATATTAAATGATAGATGGTATAAGGAAGGTGAAGCTTCTTCACACTATGAGAAGTATAAAAGTGACATAGAAGTATATAAAAGAGTGAAAAATTCAGAAATGACCACTAAATAATTATAAATATTGAAGGGGTAATTAGTTGTTAGACGAACAAGCTTTGAACCAAATAAGAGATGAAGTTTCAACATTTTGCTTTGAAAATTGTGAGTTCATGAGAAACTCGGAGACTTATATGGTTTGTAAATTGAGTAAGCCAGGACAATTAAGCCCTGAATGTAAGGTTTGGGAATTTTTAAAGTTTATTTATAGCCGCTACCACAAGAAGATATTATAAGAGGAGGAAATATGGATGCTTTAAAATTAGAAGTACTAAAAGAAAAAAGAAAAGGGATAATGAAACAGATTGTTGATTATGAGTTTAATGCTAAGATGAATAAAACATCTGAATTATTTAATAATAAAACAGTTCAAGCTTTAAATTATCAATTAAATATTATTGATAAAATGATTAATGAAGAGAATACAAAGATTGAAAAATGAAGCATGTTCGATATGGAGTATGTAAGGTGTGCAAGAAGAAGTTTAAGGTAGAAGACGATAAATTTTATTCTATTCAGGATTATTGGAGCCCTCAAATATGCAGAAAGTGCCGACAAAAACAATCCAAGGGTCAAGGGGAAGGTCATTTGAATGTATAGATTGCTTAAATTTATACAATTGCAAATTTGCCAAAACTCTTGCAGTATTTGAAAGAAACTTTAATGTTGAAATTGATTGTTGGGTGAGAAAGAGACATAAAAATATGTTTTATACAGGATTTCATAAGCCAATGTTTTTACCTGTTGAAAACCCCTTTAGCGGTACATTGCTAAACATACATAGATGGTTACATGCATTAAGTGAGAAATATGATATTGTATATGAGAATCACGTTCATAATTAAAGAAAGGAAAGTAGAATGACAGAAGAAGTTAAACAAGAGTTAGTAGAAACTAAACCAGAAGCTCCAGCAGAAATTTTAGACTTGAGTAAACCTGTAGAGCAAGTAGAAAAGATTCCAGAACAACCTAAGGAAGAGGAACTAAAAAATCCTGCTCCTAAGTTTAATAGAGCAACTAGAAGAAGATTACAAAAAGCAGTTCATCATAATGTGTTTACAAAGAAATACAAATCTAAGAAATCATTAGAGGCTGCTTGGAGAATGTTCTTAGGTGAAAAAGAATATATTGAGTTTAAGAAGATACAAAAGCAATTAGCTAAACAAATGAAAAATACACAAACAGAACAGAAAGAACAAAAACAAGAGCTATTAAACCTTATGAGGAAAATGAATCTAAAGCTTACAGAGGATAAACCCTTAATTGAAGGAATAAAAACAAATGGCAAAGTTTGATAGACCACAAGATATAAACCCTAATTTATATGCCAATCCTAGACAAAAGGAATTAAGTATAGACTTAAAAAGAATAGATAATGGGTTCCTTATAGAAGTGGAAGATAAGCAAATTTTTGTAAAAGATATAGAAGATGCAAGATTAGTATTGTATAGAATAACAGATGTATTTATAAAATAGGGTTTCGCTGGTATGGGTTTGTCCCTAATAGGTCCAATAAATTATTGTCGACCATTTAGATGAAAAAACCCATCCAATAAAAAAAGAAAGAGGTAAACAGATGCCAGAAAAGTCAACAGATGAAAGAATGATTACGATTAAGTTTAATAGTGAGGTTACCAAGTCAATTAGTGAGCAGGGATTTGAAGACAATGTAAAGCAAATGAAGAAAGTAATGGCAATGATTTTTATTGATGCAATTATATTTCCAGAACAGAACGGAATTCCTAAACGATTAATAGTTCCTATGACAAACGTTTCTTCTTATTGGATTGATGAATGATTACCTATTCAATTTTAAAAGTTAGGTTAGAAGAAGCTATCATTTCTAAATATAGAGGGAAATTAGACCAATTCACTATGGACAATGTTGATAGTGATGTAATACAGATTCTTGGTAAGTTAAAAGCAGAAAAGCAAATTATGGACTTTGAAAGAGTAAAGACTTATAAAGATGCTAACTCTGTAGGAGTAATAATTAAAGCAGTAGTTTATGTTCCATTGGGTAAAATAGGAGTCAGTCTTAAGGTTCAATTGTGAAGATATTATCAATTGACCAAGCATTATTACATACAGCATTTGCTATATTTGATAATGACAGGTATATAAAACACTTTAGTTGGGAATTAAAACGAAAAGACAATACAGATGAAGTTTGTTATGAAACGTTCTTTAGAGAGATTGAGAAAGCTATAAAGAAAGAAAAACCTGATATTGTAATATGTGAGAAAATGTATTTAGGGTTTAATCCTGCAGTATATGGAAAGCTCCAAGAGCTTGTAGGAATTATAAGAGCGATATGTATAAAGAATAAAACTCCCTTTGAAGCAATTCCCACAGCAACATATAGAAGTAAATTAGGGATAAGGAATAAGAAAGAAGCAGTAACAAGCTTTATTGCTTTAGAGTTCCCTGAACTAAAGATAGCTAATACAGATGAAAGTGATGCTATTGCTTTAGGGTTTGCTTATTGTATAATGAGGAAGGAAATCAAATGAAAAAGCTAATTGTTTTCTTTTTATTATTAATGACTTGTTTTGCACTAGGATTTACGGTAAAAGAAAAAGTCATTGAAAACTTTAATAGAATGAAAAAGCTTCCTAGTCATTGGTGGGTATTTGGAGATATAACTCCTTCCTTTGGTCAAGTAGATACAAATAGATTTTTAAAGATTATAGGGGTAGCAAAGAATTGGTATGTAGGTGGTTTGGGTGCTTATATTGTTGTAGATGGAACAGAATATAATACGTTTGAAATAGATGTAAAAGGTAATGGTAAGATAAAGGTTCAATTGTTTGATGATGATAACAACAATGACCAAATAGAGCAAGATGACAAATTTAATCCTACATATGATGATAGATGGGAATGTGAAGAAGCTATTGACACTGATGGTTGTTGGGAAAAAGTTGACTTGCCTTTATCAGACTTTAATGATATGAATCCTGGAATTGGTAATGATGTTTTTGATATAGATAAGAATAATGGGTCAGGTGGGTTGGTTCAAATGCAATTTATATTTATAGCACCTTCTGAAAAAGGTAATGTAAATATAAATATTGATAACATAAAACTTATCAATAAATAGCACTTATGTGCACGCTCTTTATTATGTAGGTTGCTAGGAGAATAAATCTTAGGAGGCAAACTATGGTAGGGAATTTGGTTCTTTATAATGGAAGTCTGTTAAACAGAATCCAGAACGAATTCGCTGAAATGGAAAAAACCCTTAATGAGTTATTTTCTGACAGCAATTCGCCTATGGGATTCAATAGCGGATTCCCAAAGTGTAATCTAGTAGAGTTAGATGACAAGTTCGTGATTGAGATGGCTGTTGCAGGGTTTGACAAGAAAGACATCCATGTTAGAATAGTGGATGGTGAAATAAAAGTGAAAGGTGAGAAAGCAGTATCGAAAGATAATGCTAAGTATCATCTTAAAGAGTTGTCAAATCGAGCATTTGCAAAGTCTATTTCTATTCCAAAGACTATTAATGCAGAAAAGATTAAAGCAAAAGTTAATAATGGTATTCTGGAAATAGAAATGCCAAAGACTGAAAAGACGACAGACACTAGCCGAGAAATTGGTATAGAGTAGAGCAAAACAACTCCTAGCAACCTACTCCCTAAAACAGGAGTACAATATGAAAGTATTTTGTAAACACTGTAATAAAGAAGTTGAATATAGGACAATTGAAATAAAAAATGACAACACACTTCCTATGTATATGAATGTATGTATAGAGTGTAATAATAAGGTGCAAAAATGAAACAATTACAAAGTAAGTATTTTACATTAGAAGAATTTACAAAGTCCCAAACAGCGACAAGGTTAGGGTTAGATAATGCTCCTAATGATGAAGTTATTGAAAGTCTTAATTGGTTATGTATGAAAGTATTAGACCCCTTAAGAGCTAAGATTAAGAGAGCGATTATAATTAGTAGTGGATATAGAAGTATTAATTTAAATAAAGCAGTAGGTGGAGTTAGTGATAAAGAAAAAATATCACAACATACATTAGGACAAGCAGCTGATATTTATTGCCCAGGAATGACACCAAAAGAACTATTTGATTATATTATTAAAGAGACGAAATTACCCTTTGACCAGCTGATATTGGAATTTGACCAGTGGGTTCATATTTCTTATAACAGAAATGTTCAAAGAGGAACAAAGATGATAGCAAAAAAGATTTTAAATAAGACAGAATATCAATATGTTTAAGGAGTAAAGAATGGCAAGTGGAGGTAATTTTTACGCACCCACTATCGATGGGAGGAAAACAATGAACTCAAAAAAGAAGTTTTGGTTTTCTTTAGTATGCGATTATAGTTATGACGAGCAAGATGGAGATGTTGAATTTGTATTGAGTAAGGCAAAGCTTATGTGTTGGATTTCTTTTATTGGTTTGCTTGTTTTAGCTTTATTCCCTTTCTTTAAATTAGGGTTAGATGACAAAACATTACAAACAATTCAAGCGATACTACCAACATCACAAGGTATTTTACAGGGCATCTTTACTACATCCTTTATTTATGAAGGATTTAAGAGAGGGGCGAGTGCATATGAAAATGTTCAAAGCACCAAAGCAGCCGAAAAAGAGTAAGGATATTCAAGAGCAAATGTTAAATCAAAAACCCAATAGAGATATAAAGATTCGTAAGCTTAGATACACTTTGGATTTTGGTGAAAATATAGTAATAGTGGACACTTCATTAAATTGATTAACAACATGAAAACAAAAATTATAATAGCATTTTTATTAGCAATAGGATTCATTTTCTTAGGATTATGGTTTACTATAAAGCAAAAAGACAGGCAAATTGATAAGTTGACTGTAGAAAACTTTACCTTGAATACCAAATTGCAAGGTCAAGTAAAGATTGTAAATGGTAAGGTTCAAATTATTTATAGAGATAAAATAGTAGAAAAGACTATCACAAACAATGTAGAAAAGATTATTGAAAAGAAAGTATATCTACCACCTGAGAATAAGAATACTGTAATAGCAGTTGACAAAGATGGTAAGATAGATATTAAGTATGACAGTTGGGGAACTACATTTTATCCCTTTGTAGGTTTATCCTATTCTGGTAGATTTAGCCCTGAATTAGGAGCTAGATTATTTTATTTAGGTAGATGGGGAACAGGATTAAGCGCAAGTACTCATAATATAAGATGGTTTATAGATTATAGACCAGATATAGATTGGTTAAAGAATACTAGCCTTGGTGTTTTTGTTGGTAATGACAAAGAAACAGGTTTAGTAGTGCACACGTTTTTTTAAAGGCAGGTGAAAAAATAAATGGAAAAGAGGTTGTATGTGGGAGGAATATCCTACCGCACAACTGATGAAACTTTAAAAAGCGAATTCGAAAAAGCTGGTATTGTGAAATCTGCAAAGGTTATTACAGACAGAGAGACTGGAAGGTCAAAAGGATTTGGTTTTGTAGAGATGGAGTCAATTAGTGATGCCGAAAAGGCAGTTGAATTGTTCAATGGTAAGGAAATGGATGGAAGAGTTGTAAAAGTTAATGAAGCTCGTCCCCAAGTTGCTAAGGTAAGATAAACTAATAAGAGAGTGGCGGAATAAGACGCAATAGAGTTAACCTATGTACCTTGGTTGGTATCCGTGTAAACTGAAATTGTTTACCTCTCTCATTAAATTTAATAATAAGGAATTTTTCGTGAATAAAGTATTAGTAGCAGTATTATCATGGAATAGACAACCATTTACAAAGAGATTTTTAGAAACATTTTTTAATGGAACAAAAGAACCAGTTGATATGGTTATTGTAGAGCAAGGGTCAGCTGAGCCGGCTAAAAAGCTTTGTAAGTCTATTGATGGTAAGATAACAGAAAATGGAAGTACAATTAAGGTAATTTGGAATGCTAATAATGTCGGTATTCCAAAAGGTCTTAATCAAGCAATGAGCTTAAAGAAACCTGAACAGCATTTTATGAAGATTGATAATGATGTAATAATACCAAGTACTTATCCTGATTGGTTAACTCACATGGTTGACATTATTGAAAACACAACAGAGAAGGACAATATGAAAATATTAGGTCTTTCTCCATTTAGTCCAAAGAGACCGTTTAGTGAAAGATTTAATTTAAGACCAGTGACGCTAAAGAATGGTCATATATATAACATTGAACAAGTACCCCATAATCTTTTAGAGATGGGGATTTTAATTGCAAATTCAATAGTTGCTAAAGTAGGTCCATTTAACAATAATGGATTGATGTATGGGTATGAAGGTGTTTGGTATCAATCAAGAGCAACTTGCTCTAAAGCCTATTTTTATACATGTGAAGCATTACATGCTGATTCATTACAATTATTAGAATCAAATACACATCAGAGTCTTAAAGCACAAATGCTTAAAGGTGTTAAAGAAGCTAATGTAGTACTTGAAAAGTTTTCCGAAGATGAAACCCTATTAAATGTCAAATTTAAGGAGTAAACAAATGTATAGGTTGCCAATTCAGAAGGCAAAGAGACCTGTGACCATTCATGGGAAAACTAAAACATATATTCAAATGAGGGAAGAAGCTCGCTATAAGCTACCCGTATTAGAGGCTAGAAGAGGAGCTCGTTGGCATAGTAACATTAGTGATGATGATTTAAAAGAAGCTATAAATTCATTAAGAAAAAATCCAGAAGAGTGATCTAGTTTAAGAGAGATAAGAGACTATATTGCAAGTTATGACCTAACAGATGAACAAATGAGAATGATTTTTGACTTAGCAAAAGAAAGTAAAAAAGTTAAAAGCATTTGGAGTAATAAAAATTTAAGATTTGATTTGTTTGAAGAGATGGAAGAGCACGACAAGTTTCCAATGAACATGACCTTTGATGAATATATGGAAACAACTGATGTTAGATTTTATGAAACTCCTTTTAAGAGAGGATTAAATAGTAAATTAAAATTTGCTCAAACAGAAAAATTATTAGAAAAATTAAATTCAACCGAAATAGATTCTTACGAAAAAGGTAATATTCTAGACGCAGTTGCTAAGTATGAAAGACTAAACCCAGAGATGATTGATAAATATTATTTTACTAAAGATAAGATATATAGTAAAGATGAGCTTATTAGGAAGCAAAAGTTGAATGAAAAACAAACAAAAAAGGTCTTTGAAGAGCTAAAAAAATCACCTTTTGGGCATAGATTAGAAGAGTTTTATAGATATCAAAACAAAAGTTTTACAGAAGGAATGTATGAAGAGTTTGTTGAGCTATTAAGAAAAGATAAACATACTAATGTAAATGAAAAATTAAAAACATCTGATGACCCATATTGGGAAAAAAGTGGAATACGTTTTGTTGTAAATGAATATACTAATAAAGAATTAGAAAAGAGAGCTAAAAATGCGTTTACAGAGCTATTCAGTATCTTAGATGACAATGATGAAATTAAAAAAATTGTTAAAGAATCAAACCTATCTGTCGATGTAGATGCCAATTATAATGCTAGTAAGAAGTCAAATGCTTCAACAACAAACGCTTATTATAGACCAATAAATAATAGAATAAGTATTGTAGGAGATAAACACTTTCCATCATTAGCACATGAATTTGGTCATTTTTTAGACCACAAAGCAACAACATATTCTACCAAAATAAAAGGTGGAAGATTAATTGATACTCCAGAGTTTAGAGAGTATTACAAAGATTATAAAAAAGTGCGCACAGGTGGAAGAACAGATTATTGGGATAAGCCAGAAGAAATATTTGCTAGAGCATTTGATGAATGGTGTACTCAAAGATATTTTAAGATGAATAAGATAGATGACGATAAAAAATTACAAGTATTGAAAGATAAAGTTTATGATTTACCTGTTGGTATCCCTTGGAAGTATTATGAACCTTCTGAGGGTGATAAAAAAGATTATAATATGATTGATAGTATAATGAAGAAATTAGATATAAAAGAAATTATAAAAGCGCTCTTAAAGTATATGTCATAAAGAAGGAGAAGCAAAATGATTGTAGATATTATTATTCCAACATCTTTTAATCCAGAATTGACAAATAAGTGTATAGAGAGTATATTTAATAACATAAAAAACATTCAATTTCAAATTACAGTTATAGATAACCTTTCTAATCCACCTTTTGTAAATCCTAATTGTAAGGTAAAAAGATATGAACAAAGATTAGGATTTGCTAAGGCTATGAATGAAGGTATAAGAAATACAACCAATGAATACATTTTATTATTGAATAATGATACTATAATAAGTCAGTCTAGTTTCCTAACCAATTTAATTGAAACTGTCAGTCAAGATGACGTTGCTATTGCTTCTCCAATGACAAATTTTATTTGTACTGCTCAAGCAAAAGCTGAAGATATAAATCACATAACAAAAAAAGTAATTGAACATAGAGGGCATATTGCTGCTGTATGTTGGATGACAAAAAGAAGTGTTATTAGTGAAATAGGCTTGTTTGATGAAAATTATAAAATTGGAGCCTTTGAGGATGGAGATTATTGTCAAAGGGTTCTAAATGCTGGGCATAAAATAATGATAGATGGAAGATGTTTTTTATTTCATTATGGAAGTAGAACAGTTTCTCAAACCCCAGGATATTATGAAGCTTTCCAAGAAAATGCAGGATATTATAGAAAGAAATGGAATACTAAGTAAAGGTAGGTAAGTAAAGTGAAACTATTAATCGGAATGCTTTCTTATAATCGTTTAGATTTTACAAAAAAAGTAATTGAGTCATTATATAAAAATACAGATGAAAATGACTTTGAATTGATAATTTATGATAATGGTTCAAATGATGGAACACCTGAATATCTAGATAAGTTGAGCAAAGATTTTTTTAATAATTATGAAAATAGAAAGATAACAACAATCCAATCTCCAGTTAATGTTGGAGTTGCTGGTGGACTAAATCGTATTTTAGAACATAGAGATTCTAAACAGCATTTTATGAAGCTAGATAATGACATAATATTTAAAGAAGGAACAGATAGAGACTGGGTAAAGAAAATTAAAGAAATTTTTGATACGAATATTATAATAAAATCAGCAGAGAATATAGATTGTAAAATTGGAGCGGTTTGTGTTAAACCCTACACTTGGAATGAAGTAGAGCAAAAAGAGACAAACTTAATTCAAGAGTATCCTGAGCATAAAGTAGGTAAGTGGACTTTTCAATACAATCCAGAAGGTGTTTTAGGTTGCTCAACGGTATTTAGAAAAGAAGTATTTGATTTTTTTAAGAAATTTGATGAAGATTTTATCTATGGGTATGAAGAGTCTTTAATGCATGTTCAAATGATTAAAAATGGTTTTCTTTCTTTTTTTAACAATAACATAGCAAGAGTTTATCATATTGACCCAGGTGGAGAAACACAATATATAAAGTGGAAGCATCAAGTTGCTCACAATAACTATCAACTTTATTTAAAAAAATACGAAGAGCTTGGAGGAATAGTAAAGTGATACCCTTATTTAAAGTATTTATAGCACCAGAAGTAGATGAGCCGTTATTAAAAGTTTTGCATAGTGGTTACATTGGAGAAGGTCCTAAAGTTGTAGAATATGAAAAAATGGTATGTGAAAAGATTGGTAATCCATTAGGTCTATATGTAAATAGTGGAACTTCAGCATTACATTTAGCATATCAATTAGCAGTAAATGGTGAAGAAAATGAGCCAAATCATGAATCGGTTATATTAGCACCAAGCACAACTTGTTCAGCAACGATAACTCCTATATTGGCAAATCAAGTAAAAGTTAGATGGGTTGATGTTGACCCATTGACTGGTAATATTGACATAACAGATTTAGAAAGAAAAATTTGTAAGAATACAAAAGCTGTGGTTATGGTTCATTGGGGTGGAAACCCCTGTAACATAGAAAAGGTAAATGAAATAGCTAAGAAGTACAATATAAAAGTTATTGAGGATGGAGCTCACAGTTGGGGAGCAAAGTATCAAGGGCAATATATTGGTAATTTCTCAAACTTCACAATGATTTCATTACAAGCGATAAAGCATATGACCTCCGTTGAAGGAGGTTTTTTATTTTGTAAATCGAAAGATGATTATGAAAAAATAAAATTAATGAGATGGTTTGGTATTGATAGATACGATAATAGACAACAAAAAGATTTAAGGTGCGAAAATGATATACACTATAGAGGTAGTAAATATCAACCTAATGATGTATTTGCTACAATAGGAATAGAAAACTTTAAACATTTTGACACTATAATAAATAAACACAAAGAAAATGGTAAATATTACAATGAGCGATTTGAAGGTAAAATTAAAATTGCTCCAGTGCTAAAGGATTCTGACCCATCTTATTGGCTTTATACAATTCATGTAGAAAATAGAGATGAATTAATTGATAAGCTAAAAGAAGCAGGGATAATGAGTAGTAAAGTGCATAATAATAATCACTGGCATTCTGTGTTCAAAGACTTCTTTAGTAATCTTCCTGGTTCAGATGAATTTTATAGAACGCATATTTGTATCCCAGTTCATTGGGGATTGACAGATATAGAAAGAAAATATATTGCTGACAAAGTATTGGAGTATGCTAAATGATAGAAAAAATTGACTCATTAAACCCAGAAGAATTAATTTATATTGATAAGGTGCTAGAGCAAGGAGATGACCTTATTGTTTTTGACGTTGGGGTAAATGAAGGGCAACACTTAAGTATCTTTTTATCGAAATCAATTAGATTTAAACTATATGCTTTTGAACCTAATGATAAAAAATATAAGAGACTTACTGAAAGATTTAAAACAAATAATTTTGTAATAAATTGTTTGGGGTTAGACAATATTGTAGGGAAGAAAGATTTTTATAAAATAAGAAGTGCTTTTGCAAAGTTTGAAGGACTATCAAGTTGTTTTTTTAGAGACGTGTTTAATAGGCTTGAGTATGACAAAGTAACCATAAATTGTGACACAATAGATAATTATTGCAAGAATAATAATATAGATAAAATAGATTTCCTAAAGATTGATACAGAGGGTAATGAATTAAACATTATTAAAGGTGCAAAAGAACTATTACAAAATAAAGCAATAAGATACATTCAATTTGAATATGGATTGTGTTGGAAAGATTCTAAAGCTTCTATAGGCGAATGTATAGAGTTTTTGAATTCTTTTGGGTATAAGATTTATCAATTAGATAGAGGAAAGTTTGTTGAATTGATAGATAAAAAAGATAACTACGAAACAAATACATTGACAAACTATTTCGTAGCACACGAGGAGATTAAGTGAAGCATTTTTTTGAAGAGATAACTGGTTTTCTAAATTACAAGGAATTTTATCAAGAAGCTGTTAAGAGCGCTCAAGATAGAGCCCTGTTTGTAGAGATTGGTTGCTTCCTAGGTAAATCAACATCATTTATGGGTGTTGAAATTGCTAATTGCAATAAAAGAATTGAGTTTCATACTATAGATTTATTTGATTATGAAATGTATAGTGAGCCTGAAAAAATTTGGTATAATAATTCTAAAGAGTGTAAGAAATTTAAAACACCTTTTGAGATTTTTAAGAACAACATTAAGCCTGTTAGTAGTTATGTAAACCATTTTAAGGGTGATTCTAAGAAGTTGGTAGAGAATTACGAAGATAATAGTATAGATTTTTTATTTATAGATGGAGACCATTCTGCTGAAGGATTTAAAAAAGACTTGGAATTGTGGTACCCTAAGGTGAAAGATGGTGGAGTATTTGCTGGTCATGATTATGACCATCCAGATATAAGAGCGAATGTTAAGGAATTTTTTAAAGAAGACATAGAAGACCTAGATGTATATCAACCTTGGACATTATGGAAGGTTACAAAAGGGAAAGTAAAACAAAGCACTACAAAGAAACTATTATCTAAAATAAAATTAAATCTTAATTGGAAGAAAGCCAATAAGATGTACTATTTTAATCCTAATCAGCAATATGAATTACCAAATGACGTTGCTGATTATTTAGTTGGTCAATATGGAAATAGATTTCAAGTAATCAATCCAGTTGCTTCTTCTTTGCTGATAATTAAGAAAGAAAAACCAATAGAAACTCCAAAGCTAATTAAAAAGATAAGGAAAGATAAAAACAAATTACTATGGACTGTGGGGATTGTAAATTATAAGTCATTATCATTTATTAAACATCAACTAAAAACATTGTATAATTTTAATTCAGTTCCTTTTAAATTAATAATTTGTGATAACTCTATCCCTTCTGAGAAAAAAGAACTAGAAAAGATTTGTAGTAAATATAAAAATATTACAATTATTGGTCATGAATCAAAAGAATTAGGTACTAGTTGTCAACACTCCGAAGGGTTGCAGAAAATACTTGACTTAGTTGACACTGAATATCTTTTGATTAATGACCCAGATTTCTTTTGGGTTCAAAAAGAATATTTAAAGACCTTACAGGATTTATTAGATGAAGGATATGTTTGCGTAGGAGCTCCATTTTATAGAGCAGGGTTTTCTAATGATACAACTCCAGCTCTATGGGGTTGCGCATATGATACAAAAATATTAGAAGATGGAGATTTTTATTCATTCGAAGGTAAAGATAGAGATTCAATATCAAAGGACTTAACGCAAGGGAAAGATACTGGTTGGAAATTAAGAGTTAAGTTTCAAAAACAAAATTTACCGACATATTCATTTGGTGATAGCTTTGGTATTTCATTAAGACACAACTTTAATAAAGATGAGCAACATTATACCGTTACAAGTCTTAAGAGTATTCATGAATATTCTTATAAAGGAGAGGTAATTGCATATCATTTAAGTCATGGTTGCCACGAAACAGAAGAATCTTTTCCTACAATGGAGACAAGAAGGAATGCTTCTTGTACTTCAAAATGGTCTAACTTAAGAGATAAATATTCAAATTATTTTTATGATTTAATAAGTTATGGTGAAAGAAAACTATCAATTGATTTACATTTTCTAACAAAGAATGATGAAAAGATGTTACCATTCTTTTTTAGACATTATGATAAATATGTAACTAGATACTTTGCCTATTACAATATTTATTCAAAAGATAAAACATTAGAGATTTTAAAGAGTAAAAAGAATGTCACAATCATTGAAGATGATAACAAAAAAATGGATGATAGATATTTTAGATGGGTGAAGAATACATTATGGCAAAAATATAGTAATTCTGATAATTGTGATTGGGTAATTATTTGTGATTCAGATGAATTTCTATATCATGAAAATTTATTAGATTTATTAAAGCAATATGATATAAAAGGAATTACAATTCCTAAGGTAAGAGGATATCAAATGTATTGTGAGTCATTCCCAATCAATGATGATAAAAGGCAAATATATGAAATAGCTAATAAAGGAACTCCTTCTTCAAGTTATAATAAATTTGTAGTGATGAAACCTTATGTTTTCCCTGAATATTCTTATGGTTGTCATTTTGCTTCACCAGCTTCTTACAAAGGAGTAGTAAAGTTTAGTGACGATTTAGGAATTACTAATGCAGAAAAAGCACATTTAAAATTATTTCATTACGCGATGTTTGGTGAAAGTTTTGTTGAAAAAATTATGGGCAGGCAAGATGGATTAAGTGATTTTAATAAAGCTTATGGATTAGGAGTTTATTCTCTAGACCCAAGGTCAAAATTTAATCCCAAAATAGAATACGAAAAGGTAAAAAAAGAAAGCAAGGCGGTAATATAATGCACATAGAAAGATATCAAGCAATGTTAGAAGAGTTTAGTAAAGAGCTTCCTAAGTCAAAATTTAAAATAATAAAGCAACTTCCTTTATTAAATGATGACCTTACAAATATTATTTATGATAAACATTACATGGTTCACACAAATTGGGCAGCAAGAAGATTAGCAGTAAATAAACCCGAAAAGCATATAGATATTTCTTCCATTTTATATTTTGTATCAATGTTATCAGCGTTTATTCCTACTACTTATTGTGAATATAAGCAAGTTGAACCAATTTTTAATACTCCTAGTCTAACTTGTAAGAAAGAAGATATGACTAAGTTAACATTTGAATCAAATTCAATTGAATCTATTTCTAGTTTGCATGTTGTTGAACACGTTGGAATGGGAAGATATGGAGACATATTGGATTTTTTTGGAGATGATAAAGTAATAAAGGAACTCATCAGAGTAACAAAACCTAATGGAAAGATTTATTTTGTTGTTCCAGTTTCAGATGAACCATGTATTATTTTTAATGCTCATAGAATTTATTCAAAACAAATGATAGTAGATATGTTTGAGGGGTGTAAATTAGAAGAGTTTTCTTTTATCCCAATGAAAAAAGATACATTGATTATTGAAAATGCGACAGAAGAAGATATGAAAGGTGAAGATTATGGTTGTGGTTGTTTTATCTTTACGAAACAATAATGAGAATACACCTACACACTAGAATACATAATGAAGAAAAGATTTTGCCTTATTTTATAAGACACTATAAACAATTTGTTGATAAAATGTTTTTTCACGATGCTTATTCAACAGATAAGTCAGAAGAGATTATAAGAAGTACACCAGGGTGCTATTTTATTCCTGTAGTAAATAAGTTTGGTGGAGTTCCTGGGTCATTTGGTAATATTATTGAGCAAAATATTTTATACTCAAAGAATAAATTATGGCGTGAGTTTTCTTCTAAAGAAAATTGTGATTGGGTAATAGCTTGTGATACTGATGAGTTTCTTTATTGTAAGAATATAGTTCAAGTTTTAGAAGACCTGCTTAAGCAAGGTTATCAAACAGTAACAACTCAAGGATATCAAATGATATCTGAATCGTTCCCGACAACAGCAGGGCAAATATATGACGAAATAAAATTTGGCTCACCTTGCTCAAACTACAGTAAGAAAATAATATTTACTCCTGATACACAAATGGAATATGGAAATGGTTCACATTTCTGCACCTATCCAAGGTCTACAAAAGTAGCTACAAATCCAATTTTTAAACTATTACATTACAGTAGAGTACTTATGCAACCTAGAGTAAAGCTTACTGGTGAAACAGGAGATGTAAGAGAAGCAGTTTTAAATTTACAATATCATTGGGATTTTGGATGGGACAACAAAGTAGATGCTCTTAATGATGAGAAGTCTTATAATATCTATTTAAAGAAATGAAAATACACATTCATTCAGTAATTTATAATGAAGAAGTAATGCTTCCATATTTTTTAAGACATTATGAGAAGTTTGTTGATAAAATATTTTTAAGAATACAACCCTCAACAGACAATACTTTAAGAATTGCTAAAGCGCATCCAAAAGTTGTCATAGTTGATTATAAAACAGAATATGCTGGTGGGAAAGACTACTATAATATTATGGACTTAATGGAAGTTAGAAATAATGATTGGAAAAATTATTCTAACTCAACCAATTGTGATTGGGTAATAAATGTTGATTGTGATGAATTTTTATATCATCCAAGTATTATAAACATACTAGAGGGGTACAGAAAAAGAGGGGTTACAATTCCGAAAACATTGGGCTATCAAATGTATTCAGAAACTCCACCTACAACAACGGGCCAGATTTATGATGAAATAAAGAAAGGATTCCCTTCCATTCTTTATGCTAAAAAAGTAATCATACATCCCGATATTGACCCAAATTACTCACCAGGAAGTCATCAATGTGTGCCAAGAGGAGATGTTGTCGAAAGTGAATTTGCTGATTTGATGTTACTTCATTATTCTAAGGTAATATTTGGTAAACAAGCATTAATAGACCTTTGGCTCTCAAGATTAGCTCGCAATAGAGGAAGAATAGATAAAAAATACAAAGATTTAACAAAAGAAGAATTAAAGGAACTACAAAATAAGAAAATAAACGTTAATGATTTTTTATTGGATGGAATTTATTATCTTTATAAGTCGATGATAAATAATTTTTCACAAGAGGTTGTAAGATGATTGAAAGTATGATATATGGTGGAGTTGGTAATCAGTTATTTATGTATGCATTTGGGCTTTCACAAGCAAGAAGATTAAAGACTGAATTAAGTCTAAATATAGATATTCTTTTACACAATCCATTTCATTACACTCCTTATTTTTTTGAATTATTAAGCTTTACAGGGGTAACTGAAGATATTTTAACAGGGAACCTTCCTGGTTTAAAATTAATTGAAGAGCACAAATGGGATGGTAAAGAGATTAAAGATAATTCCCTATTGGATGGATATTGGCAATGTGAAGACTTTTTTGATAATGTAAAGGATGAATTAAGAAAAAAGTTAGAGTTTAAAGATAGGTCTGTTTTAGATAATTTTACAAATGAAAATACGGTTTCTATTCATGCAAGACGAGGAGATTATTTGAATGGAGATTATTTTGTTGACTTATCTAAAACAAATTATTATCAGAATGCAGTAGAACATATAAAACAAGTAATAGATAGCCCAACGTTTTATATATTTTCTAATGACCTAAGCTGGGCAAATTCTTATTTTAGTTTTATTAAAGATAAGAAAATATTTATGACAAATGGAGTTTGTGAAGATTTAAAAAATATGAGTCTTTGCAAACACAATATAACAGCGAATAGTACTTATAGTTGGTGGGGAGCCTGGTTGAATAAGAATCCAAACAAAATTGTAATTCAACCTAAGAGATGGTTAAAGAATAAAGATATTGAAAGATTAAAGCTGAAAGGAAGTATACTTATTTGAGAGCATTTGTAACGGGTGGAGCAGGATTCATAGGTAGTCATTTAGTTGATAAGTTATTAAAAGATGGGCATGAAGTTACCATTTATGATAATTTATCTACTGGATATAAAAATAACCTAAAAGAAGCTCTTGAGAATCCATATTGTAGATTCATTGAAGGAGATATTTTAGACCTATCAAGTTTAATTATTGCAATGAAAGATTGTACTTTTGTTTTTCATTTAGCAGCAAATGCAGATGTTAGGCATGGGTTAAAACATCCCAAAAAAGATTTAGAGCAGAATACGATTGGAACATTTAATGTCTTAGAAGCAATGAGAATAAATAAAGTAAGTCATATTGCTTTTACTTCCACTGGGTCAATATATGGTGAAGCAAAAAAGATACCAACACCAGAAAATTATCAATTTCCTATTCAAACTTCTCTATATGGAGCTTCTAAATTAGCTGGAGAAGGATTAATACAGGCCTATTGTGAAGGATATGGATTTAAAAGCTATATTTTTAGATTAGTTTCTGTATTGGGTGAAAGATATTCGCATGGTCATGTTTTTGATTTTGTCAAAAGGTTATCTGAGAGTCCTAATCATTTAAATATTTTTGGTAATGGATATCAGAAGAAAAGCTATATATACGTTAAAGATTTAATTGATGCTTTTGTTTTTGTAATTAATGATTCAAAAGAAGTAGTAAATATATATAATGTAGGGGCAGATGAGTACTGTACTGTTAGAGATTCTCTTCAATGGATTACAAAAGAATTGAAAGTAAGGCCAAAGGTTATTTTTTCTGACCATGATAGAGGCTGGATTGGTGATAATCCTTTCATCTTTTTAGATACCAAAAAGATTAGAAACTTGGGATGGAAATCAAAATTAACAATTAAACAAGCTGTAATAAAAACAGTAAAGTATCTAAAGGATAATCAATGAAGAATTTAAGAGTTTGTGTGTATGGATTGGGTCATTTAGGTCAAGTAACAGCAGCATGCTTAGCGGAATTAGGAATTCATGTAACTTGTTTTGGTCAATTTGATTACAATGTGGAAGAGAACAATTTACGTGAATTGGTTGAAAAAAATGATGATAGAATAAATTTTAGAGCTAACGTAATAGATTTACCCGAAATAGATTATTTATGGGTAACATTTGATACTCCAGTAGAGGGTGAAGATAAAGCTAATGCTGACTATGTAGTTGAAAAGATAGAAGAGCTAATACAATTTATAAATTATAGCGTTCCTATTATTATTTCATCACAATTACCAATAGGAACAATTCAGCGATTAGAAGAAAAATATAGAGAATATACATTTGCTTCTGTACCAGAAAATTTAAGACATGGAACAGCAATACAGAATTTTTTAAATCCAGATAGAATTATAATCGGCACAAGATTTGCTGATAATAGAAAAAAATACTATCCTTTATTAAGTAAGATTAGTAAAAAGATAGTTTGGGTAAGAACAGAATCAGCAGAAATGATTAAGCATTCTATTAACGCTTTTTTAGCAATGTGTATAACATTTGCTAATGAAATTGGAGATTTATGTAAAGAGAAGCAAATAGACTATAATGAAGTGTTAATGGGGTTGCAAAGTGAAGCAAGAATTGGAGAGAAGTTACCCCTAAAGACAGGTAAGGCCTACACAGGAGGAACATTAGCAAGAGATATTAAATATTTGATTAATATGACAGATAGTAATTTTTTCAAATCAATTAAAAAAAGTAATGATAAGAGATTGAAAAAATGACAAAAAGAGATTGTGCAAAACTAGAATCATGTAAGAAATGTCAAGCAAAATATTATTGTGTTAGTTATCAAATGAGGATAAAAAGATGAACGTAATTGTAACTGGAGCAACTCAAGGATTAGGGTTAGAGATAGCAAAGACCTTTGTAAAAAAAGGTCATAACGTAGCAATTTGTGGTAGAAATATGGATAAGCTAGAAGAAGCAAGAGAAGAGCTGCGTAAATTAATAAAAGATAAGCAAAAAATAATTACAGAACCAGTTGATGTTTCTAATGAAGAAAAGGTTGAGACATTTATTAATTATTGTTTATTGAGATTTAAAAAGATTGATGTTTTAATAAATAATGCCGGTATTTATGGTCCTTTTGGTAAGATAGAAGAAACAAACAGTGAAGAGTGGAAAGAATGCATTGATATAAATCTTATAGGTCCCTTTTATTTTATGAAGAATATAATTTCGCACATGAAAGAAAATAAATATGGTAAAATTATTAATATCTCAGGTGGAGGAGCAACTCAACCATTACCTTTTATTTCAGCATATGCAGCATCAAAAACAGCAATAGTAAGATTGACAGAATCAATTGCAGAAGAAGTCAAAGATTACAATATAGATGTTAATTCTATTGCACCAGGACTATTGAATACAAGATTGTTTAATGAGGTATTAGAAGCAGGACCTGAAAAGGTTGGAGAAAATTTTTATAATATAATAACAAAAAAAGAAAAAACACCTCTAAGTATGGGTGCAAATTTGTGTTATTGGCTAGCAAGTAAAAAATCAGATGGAATAACTGGAAGATTAATTAGTGCTGTCTGGGATGATTACGAACATATTGATAAGAAAAAGATTGATAAAGATTTATACATGTTGAGGAGAATTGTAAAGTGAAATTTGGAATTATTGGTTGCGGTAAGATTGGTCAAAAAAGAGCTGAAACACTAAAAGGTCATGAGATTAAAGTTGTATGTGATTCTAATGTAGAAAGAGCGTATGATTTAGCTCACAAATATATTACAGCTTATACAACAGATTGGAAAGACGTAGTAAAGTCTGATGTTGATGCGATAATTGTTTCTACCACAAATGATTTATTAGTTCCAATAGCCTTAGAAGCTGCAAAAAATGGTAAACATGTATTAATTGAAAAACCTGGAGCAAGAAATAGTAAAGAATTAGAACAATTATTAGAGTATCATGATAAAGTAAAAATTAAAGTTGGATATAATTTACAATATCATCCAGCAATTGATTTAGCAAAAAAGATATTTTTTAGAAGTGAGATTGGTGAATTGATGTTTGTAAGAGGAAGATATGGTCATGGTGGAAGAATAGGGTATGAAAAAGAATGGCGCTTCAGTGAAGAAATTTCTGGTGGTGGAGAACTAATTGACCAAGGAGTTCACCTTATTGACCTAGCAGGAGCCTTTTTAGGTGACTTCACAGAGATAAACGGTGATACGAAAACTTATTTTTGGGATATGAAATTAGATGATAATGCTTTTTTAAATTTAAAAACAAGCGATGGAAAGACAGCATTTTTGCATGTAAGTTGCACAGAGTGGAAGAATACATTTTGTTTTGAAATTTATGGTAAAAAAGGTAAGTTGCAGATAGATGGCTTAGGTGGAAGCTATGGACCAGAAAAGCTAACATTATATTCAATGACAGATGAAATGCTACCACCGCAATCTACAACTTGGGAATTTCCTAAGGATGATTCGTGGCAAAAAGAAATAGATGATTTTATTTGGTATATAGAAAATGATTTTCCTATATTAAGTGGTAATTTATATGATGCGCTTAGGGTATTAAAAATAGTAGATAAGGTATATAAAAGATGATAATAGCTAGAAGTCCATTGCGAATAACACTGGGTGGTGGAGGAACAGATTTACCTTCATACTATGAACAGCATGGAGGATTTCTTATTTCAGCAGCAATTGATAAGTATGTATATGTAACGCTTCATAAGACTTTTATTGATGAATTGATTATAAAGTATTCCAAAATGGAAAAGGTATTAAATATTGAAGATATAGAGCATCCAATTATTCGTGAAGCAATTAAACTAACAAAGACAAATATAAAAGGATTAGAAATGACAAGTATGGCAGATATTCCTGCAGGTACTGGATTAGGGTCATCTGGAAGTTTTACAACAGCTCTTTTAAGAGCTTTACACAACTATAATAAAAATATAATCCTTCCTCAGGAATTAGCAGAACAGGCTTGTTATATTGAGATAAATAAACTAAAAGAACCAATTGGCAAGCAAGACCAATATATTGCTGCTTATGGAGGAGTTACTTGTTTTGATTTTATGAAAGATGGAGGAGTTGATGCAACCCCTCTACAGATTAGTCAAGAAACTTTATATGACTTAGAAGATAATTTATTATTGTTTTTTACTGGGTATTCAAGGTCTGCTTCTAGTATCTTAAAAGAGCAGAATGATAAGAGTAAAAAAGATGATGAAGAAATGATTAATAATCTTCATTTTGTAAAACAATTAGGGTTGGAAAGTAAAAATGCGTTAGAGAATAATTATATTAATAAATTTTGTGAACTTATGAACGTACATTGGGAATATAAAAAGAGACGTTCAGGGAACATGTCAAATACAAAAATTGATGATTGGTATAAGATAGCATTAAAAAATGGAGCTGATGGCGGGAAATTAATAGGTGCCGGTGGTGGTGGATTTTTAATGTTTTATGCATCAGATGCAGCAAAATTAAGGCATGCAATGATTAAAGAAGGACTAGAAGAGGTAAGGTTTAAATTTGATTTTGAAGGTACAAAGGTTGTGGTAAGTTGATTCCTATTGTAATATTAGCAGGCGGGTTAGCAACAAGATTATATCCTGAGACGAAAGATATCCCCAAATCAATGATTAAGATTGCCAATAAGCCATTTATTTATTGGCAATTGAAATTATTAAAAGAAAAGGGTTTTGAAAAGGTCATTTTGTGTGTAAATCATTTAGCTGAACAGATAGTTGATTATGTAAAGGATGGGAAAGACTTTGGATTAATCGTGCAATATTCTTATGATGGTGATGTTCAACTTGGTACAGGTGGAGCGATAAAGAAAGCAATTGATTTATTGGATGATACTTTCTTTATTATGTATGGAGATTCTTATTTAGATATTGATTATTCAAATGTTTTAAATAAATTCCCTCCTAAGAAGCTTGGTCTTATGACAATTTATAAAAATGATAATGAATTAGAGCCAAGCAATGTACTTTTGAGACATGGAGAAATAGTTAAGTATGATAAGAAAATTAATTCATTAGAAATGACCTATATAGATTATGGATTAGGAGTTTTTAAGAAAAATGCTTTTGCAATGGATTGTTTTGACCTATCAGATGTTTATACATATTTAATTGATGAAGATAGATTAGCAAATTATATAGTGGAGGAAAGATTTTATGAAATAGGTTCAAAGAAAGGGATAGAAGAAACAGAAAAGTATATTTTAGAGAAGTATAAGGAGAAAACATGTTCCATATAGATGATTATTTAATGGACACGGTAAATATAATAGATAATTTGAATAGATTTTCAATAAGAAACGTAAAAGAGTCTATTATAGAAGTTAAAAAGAATAAAGGAAGAATCTTTTTTCTTGGTGTTGGTGGTAGTGCTGGTAATGCATCTCATGCTGTAAATGATTTTAGAAAAATTGCAGGGATTGAATGTTATTGCCCAACAGATAATGTGTCAGAATTAACAGCAAGAACAAATGATGATGGCTGGGAAAATGTTTTCTTTAAATGGTTAGAAGGTAGTAATTTGAATAGCAAAGATGCAATTTTTATTTTATCAGTTGGTGGTGGAGACGCTGAGAAAAAGATTAGTGTTAATTTAATAAATGCAATCAATTATGCAAAGAGAGTAAAAGCAAGAGTTTTAGGTATTGTTGGAAGGCAAGAAGGATATACAGCTAAAAATGCAGATGACTGTATTGTTATTCCAGCAGTTGAATCAAAGCTTATTACACCTCATACTGAAGGATTTCAAAGTGTTATTTTGCATCTATTAGTTACTCACCCAGATATTTTACAGAATCAAATGAAGTGGGAAGGATTACCAGTAATGAATATAAAGGGTTCAAAATGAATAGAGCTGTTTTTCTAGATAGAGATGGAATTGTTAACAAAGCTATAGTTAAAGATGGTAAACCTTATCCTCCTAAAGATGTAAATCAAATTCACTTTATTAAGTATTTTCAAAATGTAATGAATAGATTAAAAAAAGAAGGATTTAAAGTATTTGTATTTACCAATCAGCCAGATGTAGCTAGAGGAACGCAAACTAAGGAACAAGTAGAAAAGATAAACAACTATATATTTAAGAAGCTACCTATAGATAAAATATATTGTTGTTATCATGATGATAAAGACAATTGTGAATGTAGAAAGCCTAAACCTGGAATGATTTTGCAAGCAGCTAAAGAATTTGATATTGACCTAAAGAAGAGCTGGGTAATAGGAGATAGGTCAAAAGATATTGAAGCGGGGATAGCAGCTGGATGTAAAACAATTTTTGTTGACTATGGATATAAAGAAAAATTAAATTGTAAACCTAGCGTTGTCATAAAATATATTGAAGGGGAGTTTTATGAAAGTTAAGCTATTTGGTGATGGAGCGAATATAAGCGATATGGTAAAAGCATCCAAAGAAGGAATAATAAAAGGATTTACAACCAATCCTACTCTAATGAAAAAAGCTGGAATTACAGATTATGAAAGGTTTGCAAAAGAGGTATTAAAAGAAATCACTGACCTTCCTATTTCTTTTGAAGTCTTTTCAGATGATTTTGAATCAATGGAGAAAGAAGCTTTAATAATTAATAGTTGGGGTAAGAATGTAAATGTAAAAATCCCCATTACAAATACAAAGGGTGAATCATCAATTCCTTTGATTAAAAGATTATTAGACAAAGGAGTATTTATAAATGTAACTGCAATCTTAACAGAAGAGCAATTAGAAGATTTAGCGAAGTCAATAGATTTAGAATCAAAAATAATTGTATCTGTGTTTGCTGGTAGAATCGCTGATACAGGAAGAGACCCAGTTGAAGTAATAACCAAAGCAGTTATGTTATTTAATTGTTATAGAAATTCTCAAATATTATGGGCAAGTGTAAGAGAAGTTTATAATGTTGTTCAAGCAGATGAATGTAGATGTGATATTGTAACAGTGCCTTATGATATTCTAAAAAAATTATCAATGATTGGGAAAGATTTAAAAGAGTTATCATTGGAAACCGTGAAGATGTTTTATAATGATGCTAAATCGTCAGGACTATCTTTATGAGGATACATTGTCATTTTTTGTGTAAGAATGAAGGAAGAATATTACCCTACATGTTTAAGCATTATGATAAATATGTAGAAAAATATTTTGCTCACTTTAATGTTAATTCAACAGATAACACTTTAAGTATTTTAAAGAACAAATCAAATGTTGCTATTATTGAAGATAGAAATGTTAAGTTAGATGAAAGATTTTTAATTGAAATGAAAAATGTTGTTTGGAAAAGATATTCAAATCCAAGCAATTGTGATTGGGTATTTTTAATTGATACTGATGAGTTTCTTTATAACCCAGACTTATTAGGTTTGTTAGAGAGGTATGACAAAGAAGGGATTACATTCCCAAAAGTTGAAGGGTATCAAATGTTTAGTGAATCATTTCCTACAGAAGACAAACAAATTTATGAAATAATTAAAAAAGGAATTCCTTATCATCCCTACAATAAGCAAATTATATTAAAGCCAAGTATTTCTCCAAATTATTCTTATGGTTGTCATTTTTCTAATGCTCAAGGGCCGGTAGTAAAGACGAGTGAAAATGTAGATGTTAAATTGTTACATTATAAAATTTTTGGAGAAGAATACCCCGAAAAGAGATTAGCAGTTAATGACACATTAAGTGATTTTAACAAAGCAACAGGTTGTGGTACATACAATAGAGACCCAAATAGCCCTTGGAACCCTTATAATGAATTGAAAAAGGTCAGAGAAGAAGCAAAAGACGTAATATGAAAAAAGCCTTAATTACAGGGATAACAGGGCAAGATGGGTCTTATTTAGCTGAGCTATTATTAGAAAAAGGCTATGAAGTTCACGGTATAAAAAGAAGAGCAAGTACATTTAATACTGAAAGAATAGAAAATATATTTGAAAATAAGCATTTGCATCTAGCATATGGAGATTTGACAGATTCAAGTCTGGTTTCAATAATCAGAGATATCTATCCTGATGAAATTTACAATTTAGGAGCTCAAAGTCATGTAAAAGTGAGTTTTGAGATACCAGAATATACAGCTGATACAATTTCTTTAGGAACGTTGAGAGTATTAGAAGCAGCAAAGAGTATTCCTGGAGTAAGGGTTTATCAAGCTTCAAGCAGTGAAATGTTTGGTAAAAGTCTTCCACCTCAAAGCGAAAATACTCCATTTCAACCAGCGAGCCCTTATGCATGCGCAAAAGTGTTTGCATATGACATAACAAGAAACTATAGAGATGCGTATAATATTTTTGCTTCAAATGGTATATTATTTAATCATGAATCCCCTAGAAGAGGAGAAACATTTGTAACAAGAAAGATTACAAGAGGTTTAGCTAGAGTAAAATTAGGATTAGAGAGTCACATTACCTTGGGTAATTTAGAAGCTAAAAGAGACTGGGGTCATGCAAAAGATTATTGCGAAGCAATGTATTTAATTCTTCAACATAACAAACCAGATGATTTCGTAATTGCAACAGGTGAAAGTCACTCTGTAAGAGAATTTCTAATGAAAGCATTACAATATTTAAATATTGAAGTTGAATCAAGAGGAGAAGGAGTTAATGAAAAGTTTTATGACATTAAGACGGGGAAGATGATAGTAGATATTAGTGAAAGGTATTTTAGACCTTCTGAAGTTGACTATTTGCAAGGTGATTCAAGTAAAGCAATGAAAGAATTAAAATGGAAACCTAAAACAACTTTTAATAGATTAATAGAACAAATGGTTGAAAGCGATTTAATGAAAGAAAGTAAACATGTTAGATAGAGATGCTAGTATACTTATTACTGGAGCGACAGGAATGGTCGGAAGTAATTTATATAAAAAAATGGTTCTAGATGGATATAGAAATTTAATTGCTCCTGGAATTGACCATAAAAGAGTAGATTTAACAAACTCAGATGAAGTATATTCTTTATTTGCTGAGACCCTACCTGATTATGTATTTATGCTTGCTGCAAAAGTCGGTGGAATAAAAGCAAATGTAGAAAAACCAGTTGAGTTTTTACAGACTAATTTATTAATTAATATCAATTTATTTACAAATTGTTATCAATTTAATGTTCAAAAGAGTTTATATTTAGGTAGTAGTTGTATTTATCCTAAAGATTGTTCTCAACCCATGAAGGAAGAATATTTAATGACAGGACCCTTGGAGCCAACAAATGAAGGATATGCATTAGCAAAGATTGCAGGGCTAAAATTAGCAGAGTTTTATTATAATCAATACAAAATGAAAACTGTTTGTCTAATGCCTTGTAATATTTATGGAACTGGTGACCATTATGATGATGAAAATGCTCATGTACTATCAAGTTTGATTTCAAGAATTTATAATGCAAAAATTAATGACCTACCTGAAGTAGAAGTATGGGGAAATGGATTTCCTAGAAGAGAATTTATACACGTTAATGATGTTGTAGATGCAATGTTATATTTTATAGAAAATAGAGATACACCAGATTTTATTAATATTGGAACAGGGGTAGATTTAAGAATATTAGATTTAGCTGAATTAATTAAAAGAGAAATAGATTATAAAGGTATAATAAGATGGAATATAGATAAACCAAATGGAATGATGAAAAAGTGTCTAGACATTACAAAAATGGAAGCAGCTGGATTTAGAACCAAAATTGATTTGATAAGTGGGATAAAGCAAAGTTTAAAAGAATATAAGCTACTAAAGTCTTAAAATTTTCAGCAAAAAAGTGAGGAATAATATGATACCTTTGATGAGGACTGCATTTACTAATGAGCAGAAAACCTGCGAAGCATTAAGTGAGTTTATAAAGAAAGCTCCTAAGCTTAGTATGGGTGAAAAGTGTTTTGAATTTGAAAGACAATTCGCTATATATCAAAAAAGAAAACATGCAATCTTAGTTAATAGTGGTGGAAGTGCAAATTTTCTTTTATTACAAGCATTGAAGAATTTAGGAAGATTAGAAAAAAGAATGAAAATTGGATTTAGTTCTTTAACTTGGAGCACTAATGTAATGCCACTATTACAGCACGATTTTATTCCAATTCCAATTGATTGTAGTGAAGAGACACTAAATGTTACTCCTGAAACATTAGAGAAAGCTATTGTTGATTATCAACTAGATGCATTTTTTTCTACAAACGTTTTAGGGTTTGCTTCTGACTTGGATAAGATTAAACAAATTTGTAAAGAATATAATATTTTATTTATTGAAGACAATTGCGAATCACTAGGTACTGAGGTGAATGGGACAAAGACAGGTAATTTTGGATTAGCAAGTACATTTAGCTTCTTTGTTGCTCATCACATGTCAACAATTGAAGGTGGTATGATTTGTACAGATGATGATGAATTAGCAATGATGCTTATAATGATAAGAGCTAATGGTTGGGATAGAAACTTACCAGAAGTTTTGCAGAAAGAATTAAGAGATAAAAATAATATAACTTCCGAATTCCAATCCAAATATGTATTTTATGACCTAGCATTTAATTTTAGACCAACAGAGATTACAGGGTTTTTAGGGGTAGAACAATTGAAATATGTTGATGAATCATTTAAAAAGAGACATGAAAATTATCTTAGGTTGGCTCAGGTAATGAAAGCGAATAATGACCTAATAACTCTTGATACGAAGCATATTAATTTTATATCTAATTTTTCTATTCCAGTAATTGCTAAGACTCCTGAATTGAGGCAAAAATATTTAGATAGATTTAAGGGTAGAGTAGAGATTAGACCCTTGATTTGCGGTAACATTACAAAGCAACCTTTTTGGGATAAATACGTAGGAATCAACTATAATTTAAAAGGAACGGATTTCTTACATGATTGTTCTTTTTACTTTGGAAATTATTATGAAATGACCGAAGAAGACTTAAAAGAATTGGAGAAACTATTAAATGAGTAAAAAATGGACGATTGTAACTGTTAATTATAAGACAGAAGCATATTTGCCCTGGAAGCTAAAGATGATTTATGAAAATGAAAACAAAGATAATTTTCATTACGTCATTATAGATAATAGCCCAGTTCATAATAAAGCTTTTTTTGATGATTTGAAGTTGCAGTATCCAGATATAAAAGTTATTCCATTTGTTCCAAAAGATGTTGGGAGAACAAGTGGTGAGCACGGTGAAGGGCTAAACGTAGGATTAGAAGAAGCAAAGATAAATGGTTCAGAATATTTGATGGTTTATGACCCAGATTTCTTTTGGGTTCAAAAGAATTTATTAGACTATATGGAAAGATTAATTAAGACAGAAAACTATGTAGCTATTGGAGCTCCTTATACAATTCACATTGGTCATGGTAATCCAAATTTCCCAGTAGCATTTGGGTGTTTTTATCCTCTTAAAGCGTTAAATGGGTTAGATTTTAGCACTTCAAAAGACCCTCATGAGTTATTAATTGGAGGGAAGGATGTTGGGTGGAAGGTTAGAGCAGGATTATCTGGTCAAAAGTTTTTAACATTTACACAAAGTGATGTCTTAGCTTCTGAAAGAATACAGCAACCTTATAGTTATGAAACAATCCTAAGACAATATTTTTTAAATGGGAAGCGCATAGCGTACCATTTACATAGGGGAAGTTTTGATGATGGATTAGGAAAATTTCAAACAAACAACTGGAGAGGTGATAGGTCAAAAGACTTACATGAACCTTTCCCAGAGTGGGTAGCAGCAAGAGAAGCTTATTGCAAGAAGTACTATGAAGAGCTTAAAAATAGCAAAGGATACGCATAATGTTTTCAATAAGATATGCAGGTGAAGAAGATTTAAGCTTTATAACAGAAATTAGACTTGACCCTGAAGTTCAAGACAATGTTGGAACCTTGTTAATTACGAACAAACAGAAGCAAAAAGAATGGTTTAATAAGACATGCGCTGATTCAACCAAAATGTATTTGATATTTGAAGAGACAGGGTTAATAGATGATAAAATTGGCTATGTAAGAATGACAGATATAGATTATGTCAATAAGAGTGTTTGCGTTGGTGCAGATATTTATAAAAATTATAGAGGTAAAGGATATACAAAGAATCTATATCCATTGATATTTGATTTATGCTTTAATAAATTAAATATGAATAGATTGTGGTTGTTTGTTCTAGAGACCAATGAAAGAGCCATATATGTTTACAAGAAAATGGGGTTTAAAGAGGAAGGGAGACAAAGAAAAGCAATCTATAAAAATGGTAAATATCTTGATTACATCATGATGTCTATCATAAGGGAGGAATATTATGAAGGCGAGAGAAAGTTAGGTACAGAAAAGCACTAAATAGTAGGAGGTTAAATATGAGAAAGTTTGTAATAGCGTTGTTCGCGTTTTTATGCTTACAAAGTTTCAGTTATGCGACCACTTTCCCTGTGGATATAAGATTTTGCAGATTATTTGGCACAACCGTAGGAGTTACAGGATGGTATAGCCAAGAAAGAGATTATGGGTTTCATAGAGCATTAGATATTCCACTGAGAATCGGGATAGCAGTCAGAGCAGCAGAAACAGGAGAAATAGAGATATCACAAGAATATCCCAAGTATGATTCAAAGATAAAAAGATGGCGTAGCGGGTATGGTAACTTCGTGAAGATTAAAGTGTATGTAATGAAGCAAACAAAATATGGTGAAAAGAAAGTTTTAAAAAGGATTTATGTTTATGGTCATCTAGACAGAGTTGGGTATGTTAAAGACGGAGACACAGTTTCTGAAGGAGATACGATTGGATACTCTGGGTCAACTGGAGTTGTAGATGAGTTCGGTAAGTTTCAAATGGCACCCCATTTGCATTTTGAAGCTCAAGACCCAACAGGAGCAAGAATTAACGTAACCAAGGAGTTTGGAGACTTAATTAAAGAGTATTTTAATGTTGAGCAAAAGTGGTCATTTACATTATTAGGTGGAGGAAACACTAATAATTAAGAAGTCTGCTAAGAGGTAGACTTTTTGGTGGTATATTTAGTGCGCAAGTACTAAGTATTGTTTTTGGGACTGCCAGTTTTACATCACATCCAGGCTGGCCGCTGGAACAATTGGTATAGGATAATATGTGAACCACCACCTAAACAAGCTAAGTGTCGCCGTGGGCTAAGCTTGGGCGTAAGGGTTGCGCTGACAATAGAACGGCAAAAACAACCTGCCATTTTTTACTGTAAAATATTATAATTAATGTAGAGTGCGTTTATGACGAAATAGTACTAGTTAGTAAATTCAAGGAGGTAAAGTAAAATGACAATTGGTTTAGATTGTGGAACGATGAACATAGTAAGTTCAAGAAAGAATGCAGCAGAGCAAACAATATTTAGGAAAGAAAGAGATGTGTTTGTTGAACTACCATCTGAAGCAAATGATGCTCAAGCTTTTTTAAATATGGCTGGAGCAAAACTAGTATCCTTTAATGGTAAAAATTATGTAGTAGGCGAAGAATCAATAAACTTCGCTTCTTTTTTGAATAGCGAATTTAAGCGTCCGCTAAAGGATGGATTAATTAATCCTAACGAAGAAGATTTAGCTATTCAGATATTAGATATTATTATTGCGCATGTTTTAGGCACTCCTCAAACAGAAGGAGAACCTTGCACTTTTTGTATTCCAGCTGAACCAATTGATGAAAAAAGAAATGTAGCTTATCATCAAAAGTCCCTAGAATATATTATTAAGAGGCATGGATTTACTCCTAAAGCAATTAATGAAGCAACAGCGATTATTTATTCTGAACTTGCTTCTAATCAATTAACAGGTATTGGAATTTCTTGGGGTTCTGGCATGACAAACTTTGCTATGACCTATAAAGGATTCCCAGTATTTTCTTTTTCAATGGCAAGAGGTGGAGATTGGATTGATGAACAAGTAAAACAAGCGACAGGTAAACCAGCTCCTGAAATTACAATGATTAAAGAAACTGAACTTGATTTGACTGTAGAGGGCGAAACAAGAGTTCATAGATACTTAAAAGCATATTATGAAGAATTAGTTGATTATGTTATTCGTGGAATCATTAAAAAGTTTGAATCAACAAAAACTATCCCTTCAATTCTTAACATAAAGAATAAATCTGCAGAAGCAATACCAATTGTTGTTGCAGGTGGTACTTCTATGCCAAAAGGATTTGCAGAGTTGTTAAGAGATAGAATAGAAAAATCTCAATTTCCATTTAAGGTTAGTAAAATTATTGTAGCATCCGAACCACTTTATACAGTAGCTCGTGGTTTACTATTGTACGGATTAGCTCAAAAATAAGGGGTTGAACAATGAAGCTTCCTATAGAAAAATCCAAGGGACCTTGGAAAAGAGGAAGGAAAAGATTGTTTAAAGAAAGTGTATTTAGAGAAAATGAAACAAGAGACTCGTTTGATAAAGCTTTAAAGAAACATCAAAGAGCTAAGATAAATCAAGTAAAAAGATACAAAAAGATGCCAATATTGAGTGAAGATATAGAATAGTTTTTGTTTAAGTTTCGTCGGTTTCCTTATATATTATATATATGAAACTGGCAATCTTGATTAACAAAAATATAACTCTTGAAACACTCATGATAATTACAATGGAATTAGAACCATGGGTAATTGATTATGAGTTTAATACAAAGACTTTATATTTTCAAATATTGACAACACCGATGAATAGATTAAAAATTTATGATATATTTTTACAAAACGCTAGAGTCTTAGCATCATATGCAAGAGTAATAGCAGGAGAAACATGCTAAAGTTACAAAAGTTTACAATCGAGAGATTCAAAAAAGATGGAACTCCGATGACTCCAGTTAAAATCAAAAAAGGTATTTGGGTTGAACCTCATACTCAAGAGCAATACGACAAAAATATTCAACAAAATTTAATTAACAAAGAACAAGGGATAAAAGATAGATTTATCTATTATCCTGGTACAAAAATTCCTCATATTCACTATATGGAATTAAAGAAAAAAGACCCCTATTCCTACACAGGTGGAGGTCCAATGCCTTGGGCGGACCCATCAACAATTGAAATCAATGAAGCTCTTTTATCAACTGAAGATATATATAATAAGCTTGAAAAAGCTAAATTGCAGAACGATAAAGAGCAGATTGAGTTTCTAACGAGACCTTTAGTCACTTGGAGATGCCCACAAACATTTGAGAAAAAAGCTTTGTATGCTCAATCCGTTATAATTTCAAACAGAAATGATAAATCAGATTTTGTTTATGAAAATTTACAACGATTTGAAGACGCAATAAAAAAGCTTGAAGAGATTTATTTGAAAGAAAGATTAAATTCAATAAGAGGCGTAAGCGCTTTAGTTAATCTTTTATCAAGTAAATTTGCCTTTCGTGTAGGTAATCAATTAGACAAAACGAATACAGGTATTGGGGTTACAACTTTAAGAAATGATAATATTTATATAGATGAAAAAAACATTTTACATTTTAAATTTAAAGGTAAAAGAGATGTAAGATGGCATAAGAAATTTATACCTCAAACAGATTTAGAGAAAGCAATGTTTGATGATTTAGCTATATTAAAGAACAAAAATAATGAATTTATTTTTTATTGTGGTCCACAGAGAATAACAAGTATCGAAACAAACGAATTATTTAGAGAAGTATTTGATGTAAAACTTGAAGAAAGGGATTATTTATCTTTTCACAGTTGGAGACATTATAATGCTTCCAAGGCTTTTTTAAAATTTATTCAAAAGCTAAACTTAGATAGAGAGTTTAAAAAGATTGAAAAGAAAAAAGACATTAACACAAATGTAAAGAAAGCAAGACTTCTTACAAAAGAGATTAATGATATATTTAAAAAGGTTGCCCCAATATTAAACGACACTCCTGGAGTAGTAAAATCTACTTATTCAGGTGGTAAAATATTTAAAGAAATTTATGACAAATGTGGAATTGAATTTGATGAAAAGAAAAGAACGTTTGACAAGAATAGCTATAGTGGTGAAATAGAAGCTGAAAAAGTGAGGCGTGAGCAGAGAAAGATTGAGAGATTGCAAAAACAGGAGAATAAAAATGAAATTGCCAATTGAAAAAGCTAAATCTATAAAAAAAATTAAAAGAGATGCTTTTCTTTACTTAGACCCAATTGGTGATGAGAAGCAATTTGCTCAATGTAGCACTTGCTGTATGTGGACAGGAGATAAAGGTAAAACTTGTACTATATTGGGTCAAGATATAGAAGTTACTGGAGAAATGTCTTGTGGGCTTTATATAAATGGGTCTAATTATATACAAGGAATAGGTCAAGAAGTTGCAAGAGTAACCCCAGAACAAGCAGGATTAGTTACAAGACAGGTAAGATGTGAAAATTGTAGGTCATTTGATGCTGAAAAAGATGAATGCATGCTATTTAAGTCTCTAGATGGAAGCTTTTCAGATATATTTGATTTAGGAAATAAAGTAAATAAATACGGATGTTGTAACGCACAGATGGAGAAATAAAGTGGAAGACAAAGGTAATATGCAATTAATAGATATTGCAAGAAAATCTAAGAAGAATCATGAAATTTTAGATAGATACTTCAATCCTACCCATGGTTGTTTTGGATGTCTTTTAGTTGCGAATTTTAAGTTAAAAGATGCTTGCCAGTTGAAAAACATTGATTTACAGTCATTAATTTCGCAGTTAGACTAAGAATCTCCCTTAAATTATTATAATTAATGTAATAGGTTAAATACCTCAAAAATAGCTCTTTACCCATGGTAGAGAGAATTAGGTTTCGTGTCGTTTGCCTTTAATTAAACGGCATAAGAATTTTCAAAAGTAAAGCTAGGAGAGAAAAGATGGTAATGAATATCCTTATGTGGGTTGCTGATACTGCCGGGTGTGGTCATGTTAGAATAAATTTGCCAGCGAAATATTTAAATAAAAATTTTTCAAATATATTTAATGTTAAAACAAGCCAAGTAATGAACCCTAATGAATGGGTAACTCTACTTAATAAAGAAAAATCACTATATCAAAAGAATTTTAATTTAACTGTTCATCAAAGGCAATATGGTGCACCAAATTTACAAAACATGAGATTTTTACAAGATAAGTTAAAAATTCCCTGTGTTTATGAAATTGATGATTATCTACACAAAGTACACCCTCAAAGTTCAGCCTATTATGCTTATAATCCTGCAACAAATGTTGAAAGATTTAAAAATATAGATGCATATTTAAGAGATTCTAAAGCGATAACAGTTACAACAAATTATTTAAAAAACGTATATTCTATTTATAATAAGAATATTTATGTCTTAGAAAACTATATAGATTTAGACGAAATATTTACAGATGAAATAAGAAAGACAAGAGAATGCCGCAGAATGGAACACGAAGCTAAAGGTGAAATTTGGATTGGTTGGGCAGGTAGCAATACTCATCTTCCAGACTTAAATGTAGCAAAAGATGCAATGATAAGAATTCTAAATGAATTTCCAAATGTTAAATTATGCTTAGGTGGATGGGACGGTTTCTTCAGAGATAAAGAAGGTAAGATTCATTATCCAGAAACAAATCCATGGAAAGATGTTCCAGAAAATAAAAAAATAGTAATTCCTTGGGCAAAAGATATGAAAGATTATCCTAAAATGTTATCTCATTTTGATATTGGGATTGCACCATTAGAAGATAATGATTTCAATAGATGCAAATCAGATATCAAATTTAAAGAGTATGCAGGAGCAGGAGTTCCTGTTATTGCTTCAAGCGTAGAGCCATATGCTAAGTCTATAAAGAACGGAGTTGATGGTCTCTTGGTTCAAACAAAAGGTGCTGTATTTAATGATTGGTATAAGAAAATTAAAAGCCTTGTTGAAAATAGAGAGCTAAGATTACAAATGGCTGAAAATGTTCAAAAAAGAGCAATAGTAGAATTTGATATGGACAAAAATGTCTATAAATGGAAAGATGCCTATCTGGAAATAATACAGAGAGGTTAAAATGATTGAAGAAAAGCAAGACAGCAAACAGAATTTTTTAAATTCTTTAACTAATATTGTTTTTGATTTAGATAGATTAATGTCCAAAAATCAAGAAATAACTCCTCCTGAATTAGAAACATTTCTATATGATAAGGATTATTTAGGATTACCAGAGTTATCGCCTAGACAATTAGAAGCACTAAGAGTATTAGACAATGATGACCCAAATGTAAATAAAATTCTAGAAGCTGTTTTATGCTGGGGTAAGGGAAGCGGGAAAGATTGGATAGCATCAATCTTTTTTTCTAGAAGAGTTAATAAGCTTCTTTGCTTTAAGAGTCCTCAGCAGTTATTTAGATTGCCAAGCTCAGAACCTATTGATTTTCTTAATGTTGCTGTATCTGAAGACCAGGCAAAATCAGTTTTCTTTAATAAGTTAACTGGTATGATTAAAGCTGCTGGTCCAAAAGCATTTAGACAATTTGGGTTCAATCCTGACACAGATATAGGGATGTCAAAAATTATATTTCCTAAAAATATAAGATTATTTTCAGGTCATAGTGAACAAGAATCAATGGAAGGTAAAAATTTATACGCTGCAGTTATGGATGAAGCTGCTGCTTTTAAGACCGAACAAGAATTAAAAGGAAAAGGTCCTAGAGCAAAAAGGTCAGCTTCAGCAATTTATAAATTTTTATCATCTTCAATCCGTTCTCGTTTTCCTCAAGTAGGAAAATTAATTTTAATAAGTTACCCTAGATTTAAAGATGATTTCATATTGCAGAGGTATAAGGTTGGTCAAAGAGACCCTCAAACATATGTAAGTTTTGGAGCAACTTGGGAGATTAATCCTTTAAGAAAGAAAAGTGATTTTGATAAAGATTATAGAGATAATCCTGAACAAGCAAAATCAATGTATGAATGTATCCCTCCTGCTTCAGACGAACCATTTATTAGAGAACAAGATAAAATTTTAAAAATTGTTGACTTTACAACAAAACCTCCCCATGATGTTTGGGGTCAGTATTATCCAGAATTTAGAGGCAAAACAGTTACCTATACTTTAGGATTAGATTTGTCTTTAACTGGAGATAGAACTGGAATGGCTTTAATACATAGTGAAATTAAGGATGGGAAACCCAAAACAATAATTGATTTATTAAGGGTTTGGGAAGCAGCAAAGGGGAAAGAAATTGATTATGAAGAAATTTTTCAAGAGATTTTAATACTAAAATCTAGAGGGTTTAATATAATTGGAGTATATTGTGACCAATTCCAATCTGCTTATTTAATTCAAAAGTTACAAAAAGAAGGATTCTTTACCGAAAAGGTTTCAATTGAAAGTAAATTAGAATACTGGAATTCTTTAAAATCATATATTTATAATGAAGAATTAAAAGTGTATCAATCAGAAAATACTGAATTATTTATAGAAGAATTACAAGGGTTATCGTTACTAAATGGAAATAAAGTAGACCATACAGCATCAGGAAGTAAAGACCTTTGCGATGCTGTTGTTAGAGCAATAAGTGGATTAATAAAGAAAGGCCAAACCGAATTCGTTTGGAAACCCATGTAGGTGAGATAAAGTGATAGTAGCAGATTACAAGTGTGGAAAGTGTAATAAGGTTTTTGAAGAAAATATTAATAATAAAAATATAATTTGTCCTAAATGTGGGTCAAAAGAAATAAAAAGAATTTGGGCCCCTACAATGACAATTTGGAAATGTAAGAAATAAAGGAGCGCAAAATGGCAACAGATAAAGAAATTAAATTGGGAGTTTTGGAAAGTAAGAAAGCTGATATAATTAAAAAAATTATTGAATCTCAGATTGCAGTTAGAACTCTACCAGAAGCAAACCCTCAACCTATGGCTGCAACGAGTATGCAAAAAATGTTAGATAGTCAAGAAGCAACATTAAAAGTTATTAATGATTTAATTGTAGAAACTACAAATTCTTAATTTAAAATAAAGAGAGGCAAGTATGAAAGTAGATGGATTTAAGTTTGATATTGAAAAAGTAAGTGACACGATTGTAAAGGAAGTTGAAAATCTATTAACAGATGATATTGTTCTTGCAAATAATTTTGGAACTTTAGCAAATAAATTTGGTAAAGTTACTAGAATGAAACAAAAATATAAAGTAGAGTCCATTGATATTGTATTTGTTTGGAAGAATAAAGACTGGGATATTTTATTCAACAAAGAAAGTTATAAATTAGAATTAGCTGAGCTTTATAATAGAATAAATTATAAATTTGGTGAAGCAAAAAAGATACCAACGTTTTTTAGAGGTGGACAAAAAGAAGCTCCATCATTTCACTTACCAGCAGGGTTAAATATTTGGTTTTTAACAATAAATCAATTTTTAAATTCAAAAATTAAACCTTATGTTGTTTTAACTTTCGGAGAAAATTTACATAGTTATCTTACTTCAAAATTCGATAATAAAGAAAACAAAGAATTATTTAACGAAATGAGGTACTATGTCGTTGATGTTAACGAATTTTTTAACTTGGACGAACACATTAAAGAAACCTGGAGTAAAAAATAGAAAAGGAGAAAGTAAAATGGAAGAACCAAAAGTATTGAAGAATAGAGAAGAAATTACAAGCAAGGAAGAGGCTATTAAGTCACTAGAAGGTTTACATATAAAAATATATTCTAGATTGAAAGGGAAAGGGTTAGGTTTAATTGAAAAATTAAATTCTAATGCTGATGAATTAAGTGCTAATAAAGAATTATTTGTATCTTATTTAACTAGCATATCATCTGACATTTCTAATACAATAAAGAGAGCTCTTGAGTTTTTAAAATGAAACGTGTATCATTTGACAGTATTCACAGTAGTCAGGATAAAATAGCAGAACTATTTGATATGCCTCAAACTGGGAATGAATCATTAACTCAATATCGTCAAAGATTATTGAGCATGGCTGACCACTTTAAAACCAATTCTCCTAAAAAGCAACCTCAACAACAAATGAGAGTTGTAACGGCTCCAGTAAAAGAAGACTTAGATAAAATAAAATACTGTGTAGTCGGGTATGATGAAAATCTTATAAAAATGAGAAAGCAAAAATCTCAAAGAGTTCGTATTGTAGAAGCAGGTAAGGAATTATCTGCTTCTGAGCTTTTTAGACTTGCTAGTGAATTTGTAAAAAATGCATTACCACAAAAATATATTGATGAATACGGTAATGTTTGGCAGAAGATGAAAGTTTAACTTCCTCTTAATCCTTTATATAATATATATGAAGGTGGAATAATGGAAGTAATTTATAAAACAAATATATCAGATAAAGCAAAAAGCTTTATTGATAAAACTCTAAATCAATATAATGTTGAAAGTTTAGAGTCAATAGAGCTTAAGCGAGTAAGTAAAGTTGGCACAAGCGGTTTATGTTTCTATCCTATTTCCACAAGAAAAGTAAATAAATTTAAGAAGCTCGGTAGAAAACTTAAAGCGAGGAAATATTATCATATAATATGTCGTGTCGGAGAAGATACGAAATATCCTTATGAAGAAAGACAATACATAGGTTGCCAAGTTCCAAGAAATTATATTGGAAATCCTTCTCTTTTACCAAGAGAAGCTTTAGAGTGGATTTATGACCAAGAAATTTGTAATAGTGAAGATGAATTGATGATATGGGTTTTCGGGCATGAGATTTTTCATTTCTTAAGGAAGACAAAACAAGTCCCAGGAAGAAATACACAATCTCAAGCGAACAAATTTGGATTTGAATTATTAAGAAAATATAAGAGCTAATTATTTCAAGGAGGAAGAAAATGAAGCACGAATATTGTATAAATGAAAATTCAATTAATAAAGCATCAACAAATAGTACAATTGAAAAATCTTCTATTGAGAAAGCTGAAGAAGCAAAATATGGAGAAGGCGAAAAAGAAGCTCAAGTGCTAGTTACTCGTGGTGGTAAAACATTTATGAGAAAACAAAAAGTTGGGCGTAAAGGTTCAAATGTTCAATCAAGCCATGAATATAACGTTAGAGATAACAATAAAAAGTTAGTTGAAGAATTTGCTGCAGAAATTTTAAAGAAAAAAGACCCAACAATGACAAAAATTATAACAGATGAAGATAGATTAGATTTGTTTGCTAGGTTTTATGTTGAAATTGAAAATAAACTTTCAACTGAAGAAATGGAAGAAACAAAATCTATGATTGACAGTATAACTCGTGATTGGAATTATACAATTAAGAAAAATATTATTGAAGATGAAGTAAAAAAACAACTAGAGGGTGTTTCTCCATTTGTTAAAAGAATTACTGTTAATTCTGGAGATACAACTTATATTCGTCTAGGAGTAGATGAAAAAAGATGGTCTAGTGAGGTTTCTATAGATTTTAAAATAGATAAAGACACAAAACAATTTAAACTTTCTGGTATTGGTGTTTCTGGTTACACAAGAGAAATTAGCAGTCTTAATGAAATGGGTGAATTAATTTTAGCGGGAGATATCGCTAGAAATTATAAAAACAATACCAGCGCAAAAGAAAATAGTGCAATGAGAGATGTTGAGCGTGTATTAAATAAGTTCTTATCAGACCCAGAATTTAAAAGTATGTTAAACCCTTGGAGTGAATAACATGAAACTACCATTAGAAAAATCAAAACAAAGTCAGCATACAAGAACTTCCTCAACCGGTAAGGTTTTTATTGCTGGTAAAGGGATGGTTAAGCAAAGACCTTTAACAAATCAAGAGATGAAAAAATATCAAAATTTAATTAATGATAAAGATTATGAAGGTGCTAAAAAACTATTAGCTCAATTTCAAAGAGAAGAAGAAGATAAGCTTGAAGGAGCTGCAAGATACGTTTCAATGTATAAAGATGATTTAAGAGAAAGAAAAACAACAACAAATGTTACAAAATGGAAAAAAGGTCTTTCTGATGATGTTGTATTTACAGAAGAATTTATAGATTATACAGAAAATAGAGAACATCCTTTTGGTTATATTGGCTCTAGCAATAGAACACCTGAAAGAGATAAAATTTTAGAAGACTTATTGCGTGACCAAGGACTTGATGGTGGTGGAATTGCTATTTGGATGACTTCTGGTGATGGAAGACATTTGATGGATGATGTAGATAAAAATACAACTTCTGCTCAATTTAAAAAACGTGCTAAAGAATATACTCATGGTGCATTTGAAGATGTTTTACTTTGGAGTCATCCAGATGCCGATGGCGGGCATGATACAAAAGTAAAAATTGGGCAAAAAGTTTATGATTATTATAAAGAAAAGGTTATGAAAAATGAAGGGCTAAGGAATGATTTTATAGGGCAAGTTGAAAAGTTTTTACAAAATGAAGAGAATAATTCAATTAAAGATGAATCAAAAGAATTATTAAATAGCCAAATTGCAATGGTTGAGCAATTACATTGGGGAGATAAAGAAATTAGAATTGCTTTAAAAAATGGTGGAGCAATTATTTATCCTGAAGGGTATAGGATTAAAGACTATGATAAGCATTCAATTATGAGAACTATACAATATGATAAAGATAAAGAATATGAAGGTAAGCCGAGTGGATGGGGCACTGCAATTAGATATTTACATTTAAAAGAGGAGAAATAACAATGGTTAAAAAATACGAACAAGATTTAAATACACTTGAAGAGATGGAAAAATCTTCTGGGTTAGATTTTAGTATTGAAAAATCACAAAATCAACATACAAGAGTGAGTTCAACTGGTAAGGTTTTTAGTGCAGGTTCTGGAGCAAAGCAAGACACTACACATATGTTTCAAGAATATGTTTCTAGAAAAACAGAATTTGACAGCGTTCAATCTTTACCTTCAAATCTTGGCGAAGAAGAAGTTAACGCATTAGCCAAAATTTATAAAAAGCATTTTAAAGCACTTCCTCCAACCGCTTCATATGCTGATGTTTTATTTAATAGACAAACACCTAGTGGTAGCACACAATATATTGTTAAGAGAGATAAAGAATATTTTTATGTTGATACTCAAGGATATGATTATGCTAGATATACTGCAAAGATTCCTAATTCTGTAATGTTTAAAATTAAAAAACAAAACAACGAAGTAAGTACAAGCCAATATAAATTAGCAACTAGGGAAGAAATTGACAATATTCCAGCAGAAAAAGAAACAGAATTTAATGCTCAAGGAAGAAGAGTAGTTGAAGGAATGATTAATTCAGTTGATGAAAAAATTGAAGGATATCTAAAAGGATTTAAAGATACACTTGATAAGCAAGGTGATGGATTTATGAATCCTTCTTATAAACATCAGCTTAAGAAAAGGATAGATAGAGCAATAAATACCCATTTAGGGTTGTAAAAATGTCTTATTATGTTTGCAAGGGTAAAGTAAATCGATTTGCAACAATAGGTAAGCCAATATATCATCAAAATCACTTCGCTGATTTTTATGATTATTTTGTAGGATATGCAAAATCTCCACAAGAGTTAAATTTAAATTTTCCTTTCCCTCAAGAATTTACAGATATTGAAGGAAGAATTTGGTTGCTAAAAGATGGAGAGAAACCAGATAATCATCAATTTCATAGAAGCAGAGAATTACCCTTTAATAGTCAGTTAAGTTGGATTCCTAGAAATAGAGAAAAGCTTCAAGAATCTAGTCCAAAATGGACAGTTGCTGAAATGACAACTACTTGGAAAGCTTTAAAACAAAAAGGAGAATTATAATGTATAAACTACCGATTGAGAAGAGCAGAAAGCAAAAAGAGCCGACAGATGTTAGATTTAAAGGTAAAAAGTTTTATTACCCACAAGAAAAACTTGATAAAGTGAAAAATATAAAAGAAAAAGTAGAAAACAATGCTTAGGCTTCCTATTGAAAAATCAAAGAAAACTCCAAGCCCAGGGCAAATGAATTTATTTAATAATGGTGATAAAGCAAAAAAGCTTCCCAAACAAAGAAAAAAGAGGAAGGATGTAGGAGTAAAACATACAAGAAAGACAAGCGTTAAATCTCCTGCGAAACAAGATTGGTTAACAAGTTGGGAAAAGAAATATGACAAATAATGCCATATTTAGATGGAAGAGGTTTTAGTTTAATATCTTCTTTCGGTAAGCCGACAGAGGGGAATTTTGACGTAAAGAATGGATTAACAAGTCAATGGAGACAGGTATTACCATTCCCGAGAGATAGATTAAGATTTGGTTTAACTCATTCTGACACAATAGTTTCGCAAGTAAGAGAGAAAACCACACAAGGCTTTGGGATTAAGATGAATAACGCTATTAGAAATAGCGATTATGTTCCAAGTCATAATGGTATAACTTCTTTTGGAACATCTAGCCCAAGCGGACCACAGTTTCCAAATAATGGGTCTCAATTTCATACTCAATCTCCTCAGATTCAAAATCGAAGAGGTTCCCTGTGGATTCAGCAAAAGAATGACAATAAAGTGTAAAAAATTATAATATATGTAAAAGGAATATTTATGACTCTTATATCATATCAGAGCGATAAACTGTTTGCTAACAAAGTTGGTGTGCAAGCATCCCCTGGAGAAAATACTGTCAACCCTTATATGAGGGAACAATTATTATTAGCAATGAAAACTTTATTAAAACAATAGCGCGTCAGCGCGAATCCGAGCGGGGTCCGGGCAAGCCAATGCTCCTTGCGCAGGTCATCGAGGAGTGCGAGACGAGCGTCGC
>ERZ1292629.126-Hain-H43-01um-R1-126-length-76603-cov-9_pt1 | contig 47151 bp, 42 predicted proteins | sample MGYA00564399_ERZ1292629 | MGnify/ENA primary metagenome ERZ1292629 (study PRJEB36523, sample SAMEA6512636) | groundwater metagenome | collected 2019-01-08 | study: AquaDiva: Metagenomics assemblies of 32 groundwater samples
GCTATGAATGTTTCTGGATTTTTATATGCAAATACAACTAATGTTGGGATTGGAATAAGCAACCCTGTTGCATCATTAGATGTTTTAACATCTACAACATTATTGACTGCAGGCACAGGAGCAAAGTTTAATCATACAATATTTCGTAATAATGATATAACAGGAATAAAAACAGGTATTGAAAGTTATTTAGCTACAAATACTAGTAGTGGTTGGGATATTGATGCAAATCTTTATAATTTATATATCAGCACTATTGGAAATGGAGATACGAGTGGTACAAATACTGGAAATGTTTATGGAGGTTACTTTAATACATTAGGGGATGGGGAGACATTCAAAACCTATGGAGTATATTCAATAGCTAATAATCTAGATTCAGCAAGTAGCAGTGTTTATGCTGGGTTCTTTAATTCTACTTATTCTGGTGGAGGTCCTTCTTATGGAATATATGCATCAGCTTCAGGTGATGATATTAATTGGGCAGGTTATTTTGACGCAGGAAATGTTTATATAAAAAATAATTTGAGTTTGGGAGTTGTTTCTCCAAAATATGTTTTGGAAGTTAGAAATGATGCAAAAGCATTAAATGTTTCTGGTATGCTTTATGTTAATACAACTAATGTTGGAATTGGAATTACGAGTCCAAGAAATCAATTAGATATTTCTGGAACTTTAAATGTAACAAATAATGTAACTATCGGACAGATTTTACAGATGAAAAGATTTTCAGCAGGTTTGCCAGGAGGATATACTTGCGGGCCTTCTCTTAATACTTCTCTCGCATCTAATATAACAGGATTATTCTGGTGCAATGCAACAGGACAATGGGCGATGATAATAAAGGGATAAAATAAAAAATGACATTAATAAAAATAATTGAGGGAGTAACTACTGATTGTGCCAATCCATTTGCATCAGATTTTGCAACTTGTGAATTTAGAATAGCATGTTAAAAATAAACATACAATAAATTTAAATATTAAATAAACTTTAAGAATAAAGAAAGAAAAACTTGGAAAAAGAAGCAAGAAAATAAACTTAAAAAAAGAGGAAATTAAAAAATATAGATTAAATAAAAATAAAATATAGATTAAAATTTATGAACATGAATAAAAAAGCTCAAAAGAGATTGATATCAATTGCAGGAATTTCTATAGTTCTTTTGATAATTGGAGTATTTGCGAGCTCTTTTGTTATTGGCGCTGAAAATGATTCTAGTGAGAGCGGTTTGAGTGAAGAAGTAAAAGCTCAAATAGAAGATAAGCTTGCAGAGCCTGAAAGCCAAGGAGTTTCAGAAAACGTTCAAAGATATGTAGAAGAGTTTGTAGAGAAAAAGAAAATAAATCCAGAGCAAATAAATAATGTTTCTGAAGTGGATTTTAATGCTCTTCCTAAAGAAGTTAATATAGAAAATGTTAATGATGCTAATCTTGCTATTTATGAAGTTAATTATAATGACAATACAACTGCGGCAGGAGAGCAGAAAAAAGTTTTTGTTATAACTTATTCTACTGAAAAAGTTGCTAAGCAGGGCGATATTATAGTTGCACAGGATAAAAGGGAATTCTTGAATTTTGGATATTCTGGAGAGAGCACTGATTCAAGATTTTTGAATACTGCAGCAGGTGTTTTAGGAAGCTTGGAAAAAGGATATGTAATGATGAGAGAAGGAAGCATAACAGGGATTTCAACTAATATGGAAGTTGTTTCTGGAAGCGGAGATATAGAAATTATTATTTATAAGAATGGAGAAGAAATCAGCTTCGAGAATTTAATAAATGGGGATAAAACAGGAGTACAGACAGATTATGATGTTCAGTCTAAGGGGGTTGTTGAGTTTGAGCCAGGAGATGTTGTTTCAGTAAGCGTTAAATCAGGAAATGTTGTTTGGAAAGATGCAATAGTAATGGTTGAGATAACAACAACCAAATAATTTAATTTTAGTATGTCTACACAACCAGTAAAATTATAATTAGTGTTGATGTATAAATCTCAAAAACTCTATGTGTTTTACGATGCACTAAAGCCTCAGGAATGTAAATTCCTGACAGTCATCAAAAATCTTTGATTTTTGAGATATATGGTTTGTTAGTTGTTTAGAGTTTTTGTTTTCTGTATTATGACATTATACAGAAGTTAAAGAAAAAAATAGGAAAAAAGCTATTTTATGCTAAATATCACAAATGCTATAAAATATAAAACATGATAGTTCTTTGGGATTCTCACAGACTAAAGGAGATTTATGGTTTTTAATAGGACTTTTATTAAACATATTAATGGAAACCAATATATTATTTTAACTATAAAAACATTTTTAAACCCAGATAATTTAATTAAATTATGGCAGAAAAAAGGGCGGGTTTGATGATTTTAGTCTTGATAGCTATTATAATTATTTTGTTGGGAATTGTTACTTATATTGTTTTTGTAAAACCATCTCTGAATGGTTATATAGTAAATAAGCAGTTAGAAGCTAAAGATATTGTTTTGAACAGCTTATTAATGCAGATTCAACAGAGAGGTTATGCAGAGATTGTATTTGGAAACCAATCTTTGATTTTAGTGCCTTATCAAGGACAAACAGGACAAGAAAAGCCAAAAATTCAATAAATATATTTTATATTTTATCCACTGATAATTATAGATAATTCTGATGATTACAGCAATGATTGTGTCAAGAACCATACACTAAAGTGTATGGCGTGTCTGGTTCTTGAGCACCCCAAAATTTGATTTGCTTACTCACGAGTTAAAACAGGGAGTTTGCGCAAATACAAATTTTGCTGTATCAAAATTATCTAATACATTAATTCTATTTTATGTGCTCTGATTAACAGAATTAACGATAATTATAGATTTTATACTTTATTTTGCACTACAAGTAAAAAGAACTAAAGTTTTTTTACAGAATCTCTTTTGATATGAGGTCAAGCCTGATGAGAAAAATTACAAAACATTTAAATACGTTTTTTTCTTTAATTTGACAAGTGAATATATTGCTATTTACTTACAGTAAAAAGAACCAAAGTTTCTTTTTACAAAATTTCCTTTGAGATAACCTCAAGGGTGATAAAAAGAGGGAAAATGGTTTATAAAAAATTTATAGAAAAAAACGGAAAAATTTATGGTCCTTACATTTACCATAGCGAAAGAGTAAATGGAAAAGTAGTTTCAAAGTATCTTGGTAATGGTCAAGAAAATAAGTCTTATAAAGACTTTATATGGATTTTTATATTGCTATTTTCTATTTTGTTTTTGACTTATTTTATTTATATTTTTAATAATCAATCTATGCAGGGAAAGGTTATTCTTGATTTAGAAACCTCATATCAGGAAAATCAAAGTTTGCAGGGTGTTTTAAGCTTATCTTTGAAAAAAGGAGAATTATTGCCTGCCAGCTCTAAAATAGTTGTAGAAGATTCTTTAGGAAATAAAAATGAATATGCAATAAGCGGTCTTGTTAGTGCTGATACTACTGAAGGAAATTTTTATATTGAAGGAGCATCTTTGACAGGAGAAGGTGCTGGATACGGTTCAATTGGAAATAGGGTTGTATATCCTATAATTTATTTTATTCTGGATATTAATAAAGAGAGTGGAAGAAGAGGTGGAGAAACTCCAACAGAAGAAGGAATAACTGAACAAACACCTACAGAAGAAACTCCAACTGAAACACAAGAGGAAACTCCTGCTGAAGAGCAAACGACTACAGAAGATAAAACAAAAGAAAAAGAAACTAAAAATAATAAAAAAAAATCTAAAACAAATGAAATAACTGGAAGGGCAACTGAAGAAATAGCTGGGGAGATAACTAAAGAAACAACTAATGAAACATCAACAGGAAATTTTATTTTTAACTTTTTTGCAGGAATTTTAAACGCCTTTAGGGGCACTGGACAGGCAAGTTTAGATGTTAAAACCGAAGTTAATGGACAGGTTTCAGGAGATAGTCCTTATACTTATATTCTTGCTGATGGACAAATAGCAAGATTAAGGCCAGGAAGCGTAAGAACTGATTATGAAACTTTGTCAAGTAGCGATGTTAATTTAATTACAGAAGGAGATCAATTAACTGTTACTACAGATTATTTTGAAACAGAAGATGGTTTTGGAGCAGATTATTTAGGGGATGTTGATGAAACATTGAATATTAATCTCTCTAGCTTGAATTTATTAGTTAATAGCGGAAATTTAAAAGTTAGTGTTGTTTCTGGAAGTGATATAATAATTTCTACAAGTGTAAATTTAGTTTCAGGAGAAACATCTACAACCACTAATCAAACAATATTAAATAAAACTTTGAATATGACTAAAACCCCTGAAATTAGGTTAGTTTTTCTTACAGAAGTAGAAAAACAAGCCCTATTGGATAAGTTTGGAAATAACTCTGTAAAAACAAATACAGCTAAAGTTTTCAAAGACAGATTAATTGTAAGAAATGAAATTGGAGATTATTGGATTGAATATTCTTATAAATATAATGGGGAGGTTACAGACTCTCTAAAAAAGGAAATTGAAAAAGATATTTTGAGATGGCTTAAAGATATTTCTAAGAAGCTTATTATAGAAAAAGCAAAAGCAGGTTTAAACGAGAGTGCGGGCAATGTAGAAGGAATTATTGGAAATTATTCTATAGACTCTATAACTCCAGGAGGACTGATTACAGCAGAAAACATTACAGCAAGCAATGAAACTCAAGAAATTAATGAAACTACAACAGAGCCAAATCCAGAAATACTAATAGAAGAAGAAAACGCAACTATTGAAGAAAAAGACAAAGAAAAAAATAAAACAAAAGAATAAAAACATTTAAATAGTAATAATTACCACTAATATTAATCTATAAAGAATATACTAATAAATATATTAATACTAATCAATAGCGATAAAAAATGGGGAAGGTTGAAGAAGTTATAGAAGAGATAAAAAGAATTCTTAAAAAAGATACCCGTGGTTTGACAATCCAAGAACTTTCTGATATGACTAAAGTTTCTAGAATTACTGTTTCAATGGCTTTAATGAAACTAGAAGGGGCAGAAGTTATTGAAGTAAGAATTATAGGCAATTGTAAATTACACTATCTGAAAGATAAATAAAAAGGAAAATGGACAAAGAGGCTGAAATAAAAAAAGAAGGGAAAATAAAAGGCTCTTTTAATAGGCATAAAAAGATATGGATAATCGGGATAATTATCCTTTTAATTGTTTTAGTTCCTATTGCTGTAGTTGCTTTTCAAGCTAGTTCTGCAAGCTTTACTTTAAGAACTAAACTAGATACTGGTGCTGCACAGACAAATGCGAGTTCAACTAATTTTTTTGTCAGGTTTATTTCAGGAATGCAGTCTGTCGGGCAGTATATCGGCTCAACATTCTCAGGAAGATTTGGAGTTTTAGACGATGATGAAGGAATTACTTTAACAACAATTTACGGGTGTGCGAATTTGAGCAATGCAAACAGCTTTTATGTTTTAAATCAGAGTGTAACTGCTGCGAGAACATGCTTTAATGTTACTGCAAATAATGTCAGCTTGAATTGCAATGGGTTTAATATTACCTATACTACAAGTGCTACAGGATATGCTGTCACAGGAGCAGGATATAATTATACTACAATTAAAAACTGCAGTATATTTCAAGGAAGAGCAAATGCGGCAAATAGCTATGGAATATATTTCACTAATGGATATAATTTATCTATTGAGAATAATTCTCTATCTATGCAAGGAGTTACAAATGCTAACTCTAATAATTTTGGAATTTATTTGAATAATCAGAAAGTTTCTAAAATAAGCAATAATAATATCACAAGTTCAGGGAGAGCTGCTTATCCGATTTATATTTATACTAAATCTAATTCTACAAATGTTTCTTTTAATATGATAAGCACTAGTGCTGCTTACACTAATGGAATTTATACATATAGTGCTGATGAAAATGCAATACATATGAATAATATATCAACAACAGGAGCAAACAGCAATTCTATAAATATTTATTATTCAATTAGAAATAATATCACCTCGAATAATGTTTCAAACACAGGAAATACAGGAGCAGCAGTTTATGTGAGGGGAGATTTAGGAACTGCTAATTCGAATAGAATAGAAGAGAACTTTTTACAGACAAGAGGAACAAACTCTTATCCTGTTTATCTGTATCTGCAGGTTATGTCGAATATTATCAGGAATAATACTTTGAATTCTTATGGAACAGGGGCTGGAATATATTTACAAAATAGAGTTAATAATACAATAGTTGATAATAATAAAATAAATATTTCTGCAGGCTCTTCTTATGGAATATTAATAGCTACAGGGTCGGGAGGAAATAACATTACTAGAAACAATGTTACAGCTATTGTTGGAGGAACTCATGGGATTTATCTCAATACAATATGCAACAATAATGTTGTTGCGAATAACAGCGTTAAATCAGGAACATATGCTATAAGGCTTATAACTTCTGCAAATAATTTAATTTATAACAATGTATTTAATGCGAGCGGAACACAATTAGTAATTTTGAGCAATGGAGCAAGCTATAGGAATTTCTTTAATTCTTCTAAAACAGATATTTCTCCTGGAAAAAATATAATCGGGGGAAACTACATTGGAGGAAATTACTGGGTTAATTGGCTTGGAACAGGATTTTCCCAGACATGTGCTGATGCTAATGTCGATGGATTGTGTGATGCAAATTATTCTATAAATGCTAATAATATAGATTCTCATGCATTAAGATTCCTTACAGATAGTATATCTCCTACTATAAGATTATGGTACCCTTCAAATAATTCTTATGTCAACGGGCTTGTACCTTTAATAGCAAATGCTAGTGATAATTATGATATTGCAAATGTGACTTTCCAATATTCAAATGCAAGTGTTGCATGGACTAATTTTTCAAATTGCTTTTTTACAGCTCCTAATTATAATGATGGAAAAGATTATAGATGCATTTGGAATACTACTGATTTCAGCAATTCTAGTGCAGGTTATGATGTGAGGGCTTTGGTTTATGATTCTGCTGCGAATTCAGGAAATAATGAAAAACATTATACTATTGACAGGACAAAACCTGTAATTTACGAATTTCATGTAGATTATCCTGTGAGCCAATCAAGTGCAAAAGATGGACAAAATATCACGCTTGTTGCGAATGTTACTGATTCTCCAACAATTGCTGCTGGAATTGATTATGTGCAGGCAGAACTCAGTAATCTGAATAGCTCTAGTTTAGTAAATATGAGCTTTTTTTCAGGAAGCAGGGCTTCTGATATGCCCAGTATATGGAAATTGAATATTACTCTTAACACTAGTTTGAGTTCTGGGGCAAAAGAATCAAACATAAGCGTTTATGACGCTGCGATTCCTACACATAATCTTGCTGGAAGTGCTTGGAATGTTGAAATTGATAATAGAGCTCCTGGTTATTCTGGACTTGGCTCTAGCGGAAGCGATTATAATAGAAGCAGTGTGACATTTTTTGTTTCTGTTTCTGATAATTATCAGTTAGAAAAATATGTTTTCTCCCAGAACCAGACAGGAACTTGGAGCAATGATTCTGAAGTTTCTCTTTCTGGATTAAATGATTTTATTAATCATGATAAAATAGTTTATATGGGAAATTTCTCTTTTAAGTTCTTTATATTTGATGATGCAGGAAATATGAATGAAACCAGTCTTGCAGATATAGAGATATTAGGGAATGCACCCACACCTTCTGTTTATTTGATTAGCCCTGCAAATAATAGGAAATATAATACTGCTGCTACAACTTTTGAATATTATTATACTGGTGCTGTAGTAGAGAATTGTACATTGGTTTTAGATGGCATTGAAAATGAAACAACTCTTAGTCCTGCAATTAATACTACTCTTAGTTTTTCAAAATCTTTGTTAGAAGGAGCACATAGCTGGTATGTTTCTTGCTTGAAATTAGAAGATGAAGCAGAAGGAACAATTGTAAATGAATATGTGAGCGAGATTTTTGAGTTGGATTTGGATTTGACTAAACCAACAATAACTATAGCTTCTCCTACTAATACAACTTATGCAAGTTCTAGTTTTTACTTTAATATATCAATAGACGAAAATGCTGATGCTTGTTATTATAATTTAAATAATGCAGGAAATGTTTCTCTCAATAAATACAGCTCTACAAATTATCATATAGACAAAGCTTTAGCTAAAGGAGGTTATAATCTTGTATTTTCCTGCAATGATACAGCAAATAATTATGATGATGCTACTGTGAATTTTGCTGTGAGTTTTATTCATGTTTCTTTGAATTTTACAAGCCCCTTAAATAATTCAGAAGTTGTTAGAGGAGGAAGTGATTCAAACGAAGATGATTTAGGGCTTGTAATAAATACAGTAAATTTAACTGCTAGAGTATATAACGACAATAATAATTCTGGAATCAATGGAGCGAGCTGTTATTTTCATTTTAATGGAACTTATCTTGGGGAGAGATTTACTAATTCTTCAGGAGAGTGTGTTTATGCTTATGACAAATCTAGTTTAACTCCTACTGCTTATAATGTTAGTGTGAATTTCTCTTATTTTGTTGTAGATAACGATAAAATAATAAATAATTCTTTAGTTAATATATCACTTGCGAAGTATTTGATGCCTAATGCTATGATTAATATGACTTTATCAGGAGGATTGTATAAATTTATTCATGGAGGAATCGCAAAGTTATTAATTAATATAACAAAGACAGATTATACAGGAACTAGTTTTTATGAGCCAATTAATTTAACAGTAAATGCAACTGATTCTACAAATAAGCCATATCCTAATAATGAATATGTTTCTGGATATAGGCTTTTACAAATAGCAACAGGAAGATATCAGTCTTGGGTTGTAGCTAATATCTCTCTTGGAACAGATTTTATCAAATGGAATGCTTATGCTTCTAATGATGCTTTTGCTAATTATTTAACAACAGCAGTTCATTCTGATATTGACATAGTTAATCCTGTTTGTGGAAATTTGGCTCAAGAATTTGGGGAAGATTGTGATGATGGAAATCTTGTTGCTGGTGATGGTTGTGATTCTACTTGTAGAGATGAAACATGCGGAAATAATATTAAGCAATCTGGTGAAGTCTGCGATGGAACTGACTTAAATGGAAAAACTTGTATAACACAAGGATTTGCAGGTGGAACTTTGAGTTGTAATGTTGGATGTTTAACATTTAATACTGCTTTGTGTACAAGCACACCAACCTCTTCTAGTTGTTTTGCTGCCAGAACAAAAATATTAATGGCAGATGGAGAGAGTAAAAATATTGAAGATGTTGAAGTTGGAGATTATGTTGAGAGTTATGATTTGAAAAAAGGAGAAAATACAATTGCAAAAGTTCTTGAATTAGAGAGTCCTATGAGGGGGGGTGTTTATGAGATTAATGGAGTGTTGAATGTTACTGATGAGCATCCGCTTTATACAAAAAAAGCAGATGGAAGAGTTGTTTGGAGTGCTATTGATACTGAGAGAGCTGAGCAAGATTTAATTGGCTCTGAATTAGAAGGGATTGAAGTATCTAAATTAGAAATTGGAGATAAATTATTTAATTCAAAAGGAAAATGGATTAAAATTTATTCAATTAAATATTATGAAGGAGAATTAAAGACTTATAATTTGAAAACAGTTAATAGATATAATGTTTTCTTTGCTAATGATGTTCTTGTACATAATAAAGATGGCGGTTGTGTTGGAGATGCGTGTCCATGCACTAGTGAATGTTCTGCAATTGGAGCTATTGAAAAGCTTTGTACAAGCGACACACAACTGAGAACAAGAGAGTGTGGAAATTTTGACGTTGATACATGTTTAGAATTTGATACTTCTAGTTATACAGATTGCTCTGCTATTGATGCAGGACTTCCTAGTGGAAGTACAGGAATTTGTGAGAATGCTGAATGTAAAATTACAAGCCCGATATGCGAGAATGAGTGTTCTTCAGGAGAAATAGAAAGAGAATGTTCTGGAACTAATTTAATGAGAGAAAGAATATGTGGAAATTATGATGAAGATTCTTGTTTAGAATTTAATGATTGGAATACAAAAGAGTGTTCTGAAAAAGAAGAGTGTTATAATGGAAAGTGTCTTTCACAAGACGAAGTTGATAAAAGATTTGGATGTACTGGTGTTATTTGGAGCTGTAAGGAGTGGAGTTCTTGTATGGCAAGTTATAATATAAAAGATGTCTTTGAGGGAAATATAAATACTAGCGGAGTAAAAGAGAGAATATGCGAGGATTTAACTCTATGCAGAGATGATAAGACAGAGAGAAAAGAGTGTGATATTTCTATTCCTGTTTCAATAAGAAATTCTGAATGGTGTGAAGAAAATTATGTAGAATTATATGAAAAAACAACAAATAAACTTGTCAGCAGAGTAAAGAAACAAGAAATAGCTAATTTTGCAAATTTATCCAGAGTTGATATAAGTTTCATAACAACTGAATTTTCAGGCTGGTGTGATTATTGCTTTGATGGGGTGAAAGACTACGATGAGATAAATATTGATTGTGGTGGAAATAATTGTCCTGCTTGTGTTCCTAGAATTGGATTTTTTGATTGGTTAATCTGGCTGATTATATTCTTGTGGATATTATTATTGATATTATTAATATTATTGTATAGAAAAAGAAAAGAAGAAAGGAAAAAAATAAGAAAAGAAGGAATAGTTAGAAGATTTGTTAATAGGATTAAATCGTGGTTTGCATTAAAACCTTCTGAAAAACAAATTTATAGAGAAAGAGCTCCATTTAGAAAAGAGATTTCAGAGAGAAAACTTGAGAAAGTGATTGAAAGAAAAGCTGGTGGAATATGGAATAGTATTAAGAGAGCATTCGCTATTCCATTCAGAATTAAGGTAGAAAAGAAGCTAGAGTATGAAGAGAGAAAATTAAAGGAAGAAAAATTACCAAGGGAAGTTGAAGAGAGAAAAATAAAAGAAATTATAAGCAGAGAAAAGCCGTCGAGAATTAAGAGAATAATTATCGAATACAAAGAGGCAAGAAGAAAGAGAGGAATTGAAAGAAGAATAAGAAAAGAAGAGAAAAAGAGAAGAAAAGAAATAGAAGGAGTTCAAAAGAGAGCAAAGAGAAAACCAAGCAGGCTTGGAGATTTATGGAGAAGAATGAGGGAGTGGAGAAGAAAAGGGTATTATGGAACAGCTAAGTTAGAGAAACATTTGAAGAGGCATGAGAAGAAGTAGAAAGTTATTTAAATTCTAAATGCCTTTATTTTTTTAGGGGTGGTGGCGCCTCAGAGCTTATTCTGAGAATGAAATGGAAACTCAAAAAACATCTGTTTTATTTGAATCTTTTGATAATGAAAAGTTTGTATACAGACAGAGAGACGGAGCTATTTTAAAAATTTCATCGGATAAATTTTCTGAGCCAAAATGTAAAACTTCTTTTGGAATAAATAAGGAAGTGGTAAAAAACAATTTAGAACATTCTTTGGAACTTTTGATATTAAATGTTACGGATAATTGTAACCTGAGATGTAAATATTGTCTCTATTCTGGAAATTATGAAGGAGAACCAACTTATGGGACAAATATTATGTCTTTAGGTATAGCAAAAACTTCGATAGATTATTTATTTAAACATTCAATTAAAGCAAGACAGAGAATTGTTTCTTTTTATGGTGGAGAACCTCTATTAGAAGATAATCGTAGTTTGGTAGAATCTTCTACTGATTATGCTAGAAAAAAATCTATAGAGAATAGCGCTTCTGTGAAATTTTCTTTAGTTACAAATGGAACAAATCTAACAAATTGGGTGGATTGGTTAACTAAGAACGAAGTTTTATTATTTGTAAGTTTAGATGGTCCAAGAGGAGTTCAAGATAAATGGAGAGGAGAAGAGAGTTTTGAAAAAGTTTTTACCGGATTGGAAAAAATTAAAGAGTTTGATCAGCAATATTTTGATAAGAAAGTCTCGTTTTCGTCAACTTTTGTAGAACCTAATGATTTGCTTTTTATAAGAGAATTTTTTAATAATCAGTTTCCAAGGAATAGATTAAGAATAAGTGGAGTAAGGATTCCGGGATTAGACCCCAATTCTTTAATGATTAAAGATATTGATAAAAAAATGACTAGAAAAATGTATTACCAATTTGCTCATGAGTTTGCTGATATTGTTTCCAAAGAAAATAATCCAGATAATTTTTTAAAAGGACTATTTGACCAAATGTTAATGATAATTTATTATAGACAAAGAGGAAATCTAAAGGGGTCTGTATGGCCTACAAATACATGCGTTCCTGGAGGTAAAAAGCTATTTGTTAAAGAAGATGGAAAATTATATCCATGTGAGAAAGTATATGGAGAAGATTTTGAGATTGGAAATATCAACTCAGGTGTTGATTTTGATAAAGTAGAGAAATTATTAAATAGATATGCAGATTTATGCAATGTTTCCTGCACAAATTGTTGGGGCTCAAGAATATGCGGATCTTGTTTTAGTTCAATGAGGAGAGGAGAAACAATAGATAAAAATATTATGGGAGAGGTTTGTCCAAATAAATTAGAAAATTTATTGTTGGGTTTAAGCATTTATACTACTATTGTTAATAGAAATAAATGGAGTATACAAAAATATTTAAACTCTATTTCTCCTATTGAATAAAATGGAAAATAAGTACAAGACAGGATATACACCAGAAAGTGCAGATTTTTATGGCAAAAAGGATTTTGATCCTAATAAGGAAAGTTCTGGATTAATAGGAGTTCTTGATGAACCATCTCATGGAGAGATAATTGATGAACCAGTTCCAGAGCTTTTAGATTCTTGCTGTTGTCCTTGTCCATCTATTATAAGTGTTGGACCATTTTTAGCATTTGGGCCCTTAGAATAAATTTGTTTTTTTAACCCTCTTTTTAAAAACGAAAGATTTATAAATTGTAATTACTTAATGTAATTACAATGGAGAACACATTTTATAACAAAGTTGTAAGACAAGGAAACTCTTTATGTGTACGTATACCTTTGAAGATATCAAAAAAGCTTAATTTGAAAAAAGGAACAATTGCCTCTATAAGTTTAGTTAATATAGACGAGGAATCAAAGAAACTTCCAGAAGAATTGATACAAGCATATAAAACAACAATGAAGAATTTCTCTATAGATGAAATTAGAGAATTCTTGAATTACTATGCAATTGAGACAACTACAAATGAGAAAGTAAAGGCTAACAATAGATACGAAGAGTTTAAGAAATTGCTTAAGAACAAGAAAAATAAGGCAAACATCAAGAAGAAAATTAAAAAGACTAATTATTGGAAAAGAGTAAAATAAATTTTTATTAAAACCACAACCTTTAAATATCTTCATTCTTGTTTTTTAATATGTCTAAAAATCTGACGGATAAGTTAACTGGGAAAGGGAAAGGACGAGGAATATTTGGAAAAGTAAAGAATGGACTTATGTATGCAGGAATAGGTTTGGCTTCTTTGATGGGTTATGAAACAGCAAATGCTATTGATAGATTAGTTCCTTCTACATATGCTACAATACAAGCTGCTGTTGATGCGCCGGGTGATGGAGATAGAATTTTGATAAGTGATAATACTTACACAGGTCAAGCCGGATATTATAATATTTTAATATCGGGAAAGGATTTTACGATCGAAAGTACTTCTTTGAATCCCGCTTCATGTATAATTGATTGCGCGAGTAATGGAAGAAGGGGTTTCATAATTAATAGCGGAAGCAATGTCACATTAAGAGGAATAACTGTAAAAAAGGGGTATGTTGGTACTGCTTATACTAGTCCTGGTCCTGATATTAGATCTACTCTTATTGGAGGAGCAGGAGCAATAATAGATAATGCAAGCGCAACTATAACAAATTGTATTTTTAGTAATAATTATGCAAATGGCCCTAGTATTGATGATGCAGATGGGGGAGCAATTGATGTAATAAATAGCTCTACTGCTTACATCTCTCTATGTGAAATTAAAGATAGTACTGCAGGTCATTCTGGCGGAGGAATCCATGTTGGATACTCTTATGCAGAGATTGATTCTTCTTTAATTCATAGAAATACTGGAAGAGATTCTGATTCTGGAGGAGGGGTTGTTTTTACAGATCTTAGCACAGGAGCTATAACTAACAATATAATTATAAACAATAAAGCATGGAGAATAAATCGTCCTATTAAGGGAGGTTATGGTGCAGGAATTCTTTCTATGAATTCTGATCCAAATATAGTAAATAATATTATAATGTATAATTCTACTATTTATATCCCAACAGGAGATCAAGGGCAAGGAGGAGGAGTACGATTTAGTGGAGCGAATAATTCAAAAACTCCTTGGGGCTTGCCTAAAGTATATAATAATATAATTTATGGCAATGATTCTACTCCCGGAGAAAATGAACAATTAATGATTGTGCCTCCTATGAATAATCCTACCTCATTTCCTCAATTTGGGGGAAAAATATGGGAAATATATAATAATGATATTGAAGGGGGAATTCCATCTGGAGTTGTATGTTATGATGCAACTTCTAATATTGATTTAGATCCTAAATTTGTAGACACAATTGAATTCAAACTTCAATCATCATCACCATGCATTGACGCTGGAACAGATGCTCTTGGTTTAGACCATGACTATTTTGGGAACTTTAGACCTTGGGATGGAAATACTGATGGAACTTATATTAGCGATATAGGAATTCATGAATATGAGTTTGCTCCGACTGTAACACCAACTCCCACTATAACAAATACACCAATCCCACCAACAAATACATTTACTCCAACACAAACACCAACTAACACACCAATCCCACCAACAAATACATTTACTCCAACACAAACACCTACATGGACACCAACAAATACACCAACAATAACACAAACACCAACTTCTACTATAACAAATACACCAACAATAACACAAACACCAACTTCTACTATAACTAATACACCAACAATAACACAAACACCAACACCTACTATAACTAATACACCAACAATAACACAAACATCAATCCCAACTCCTACACAATATTTAGATTTAGAAGGAATTGCGAGAAATATTTTAGGAACTCCTGTTCCAGAAGGTTTACCTGTTTTAGGTGTTGCTGATTCAGATAACGATGGGATAGACCCAGAGGATCAACGGGGCAATAATAATTCTCTTCCTCCATTCATTTGGACCGATGCAAATGGTAGATATAGAATCCAATGGGCTATATCTCCTAGTTGGATTGGAAGACAATTTGGAGTTGAGATAGATAATACTTTATTTTCTCCAACAACAACAGCTCAATATGGATATAGAATTATAGATGTTACAGGAGAAGTTCAAACAGGCATTAGGAATTGGACAGAGTATTAAAAAAAGAAAAATTTAAAAATATCGTTTATATAAAAATAATATGAAATACGAACCTAAAATAGAAATGAAATACAAACCTATAAGTCCGGGTACTGCTGGCATTGCTCAGAGAATTAGTTCGAATGAAATTGGAAAGAAAGAGACAAGCAAGCTTTTCGCTTTAATGCGAAATGAATTAATGGTTTGTAGCCAAAATCAATATTAATTACTTTTGATCTTTAAAATGAATATCTCTGGTAATATTTATATTTCTCCTTATTTTTGTTATCTCAATTTAACGAGTAAATGTAATTTAAGATGTAAACATTGCTTTGGGAGTTATTCTTCTCCAAATGAAAAAGAGCTTACTATAGAAGAGTGGAAAAATGTAATTGATGATTTATTAAGATTAAACGTCTTTTTTTTAAATATATCGGGAGGTGAACCAACTCAGAGCCCTTATTTTAAAGAGTTTATATCTTATTTAACTAAAAAGGGGATTCATTTTATTTTAACAACTAACGGAGTTTTTGGAGAAGATATTCGTAATTTTATAATACAAAATAAAGAATATTTAATAGGAATTAAAATAAGTTTAGATGGGCCTGATTTAGAAAGTCACGGGTTTATAAGATTAGACGCTTCAGAGAAATATAATCAAAAGATATTTGATGTTACTTTAAAGAATATTTTTTTCTTTAAGAAAAAAGATATTCCCTTGACAATCTCAACAGTGTTACATAAAGAAAATATAAGGAAGATGGTAGAGTTTCAAAGACTAATAAAAAAAATTTCCCCCATAAGTTGGTTTATTTCTCCAATCATTCCTGTAGGTAGGGGGGGTAAAAATAAGTTTATTTCTGATTTTTATGAATATTTTGATAATAGCTTTTGGGAAAGTATTTATAAGGAAGGTAAAAATAATAAGATAAATATTAATTTGATAGATATGCCTATCAAAATTGGAGAAAAAAATCTCTTTGCATATAGTTGTGCAGCAGCATTAAACTTTTGTGAGATTCATTCAGATGGGACTGTTTCTCCATGTACTCTTTGTAGAGTCTGTATTCCTAAACAATTTATGGATTTTGAAAATATAAAAGAAAAATCCCTAAAAGAGATTTGGGACAGTGAACTATTTAATAAATTTAGAAGCTATATGAATGTTGGTTGTAAAGGATGTAAAATGTTGCCGAAATGCAATAAATGTATCGCTCAAAGTTTTAGATATTTTGGAAATGGTAAATCTCCCACTCCTTTTTGTATTAAAAATGGAGAATATTTAGGCCTAAAGAATTTAAATAAATATAAATCATATCTGTTAAATCTTTAATTAAAATGATCTATACATTAAATAAACATGTCCGGTGGAGAAAGGATAAGAAAGCTATTCTTATCTGTGATTGTAAAAGACTTTTGGATTTAAAAATTTCTTTTGATTATGAGCAATTTGTAAAAAAATTATTTCACGGAGTTTCTTTGTCAGAACTGGATGATACAGAGAAGAAAGTTTTTTCTGATTTCAAAAAGATGAAACTTCTTTCTAATTTAGAAATAAAACAAATTAAAGACGGGTATTTTTCTAAGGCGATGCAAATTTTAGATAATGAGTTAGGGAAGGGCAGAGTTAGGAGTTCTGAATTCTTACATGAGAAATTTAAAAAATTTAACGAATTCTTTATAGGGATTTTTTTAGATAAAGAGATTATAGGGGTTATTTGTGGTTTTCCTAGAGATGATTATTTCCTAATGAGTGAATTAGCTGTTGATTCTAGATTCCATAATAGGGGATTTGGAAAAAAATTAGTCTTAAAATTTGAGGAGATTACATCTAAAAAATATAACAAAATAAATGTAGGTGCTTTGGATAATTCTATTTATTTTTATTCTTCTTTAAAATACGCCCCCTTTTTGTTAATTCAATTTAAAAATGAAGACTATGATGTAACGGACTTTAATAAGTTTAGGATAATTCGTAGTACTCCCGGAGCTATAGAGGCAAATGTAAATAAGACAGATTTAAACGAACTTGAGAAGTTAAGAAAGGAATATCCTAAAGCCAATTTCCAATATATCTTTAGCAAGAAACTAAACAATTAAAAGATAATAATTGCTTAAAATAATATGGCGTTAAGAAATCCAGATGAATACCAAAAAGGAAAAACAATTGTTTATTTTATTAGACATGGAGATAGAATCCACATTCCCAATAAAAAGGAGATAGGTTTAATAGTCGGAGGTCCTGGTTTAAGTAATCTTGGAAAAAAACAAGCAAAAGAAGTTGCAAAGAAATTTTCTAAAATAAAAAAAGAAATTGATAAAATCTACTCAAGCGATATGAATAGGGCGATAGAAACAGCAGAGATTATTGGAAAACAAATAGGGAAAAAACCAATTATTATCAAAGGCATTGCAGAGTTTAATAAGATTGTTTGGGGTAATAGGGTTTACCACTATAAATTTTGGAAACATTATTTAAAACACAAGGCTAGTATTAAAATATTTAATAAGATACTTAACAAAAATAGGGGCAAAGTTATTTTAATTGTAGCTCATGGGAATGTAATTAAAGGGATAATTGGGAAGAAAATTGGATTAACTCACTCGCAAATAAATAGGTTTGATTATGGAAACTGCCATATCTCTCTTGTTAGATTTAAGGGCACAAAATTAGATTATGTTCATTATTTTAATAGTAAGGAACTGGTTTAAATTCTTATCTTCAAAAACCCCAAAACAAAAGATATAAAAATAAAAAAAAGTTAATATTCCTGTAAAAGAGTGAATAAAAGATGGTGAATAAACCTCATAAACCTAGCCCTAGAAAAACTACTAAAAAATACAAGAGAGTCCATACTAATAAAGAAATTCATGGAAGTTTTGACAGGTATGGCTTGAAAATTGACAGGCTTAGTGCTATTGAACACGAGTTAAAGATTTTAGAACCGAGGGGTTTTCCAAATGATGTTAAACTTATTAAATCAAAGCTAAAAGACCCTACAGCAATTCCTGAAATTGAGAGGATGATGAGGGCTTTAAGAAGAAAAATAGCAAAGCAGAAGAAAAAAACCTCTCCTATAAAAAAAATAGAAAAAGCCATCGTTGATCTGAAAAAAGAAGAACTTCCAAAAATACAGACACAGATTAGGGGAATTAAAAAAGATTTAGAAGAAAAGAAAGAAAAAGAAAAGGAAAAAAATAAGAAGAAATTTTCTTCTGGAATTGGAGTTTTAGTTGAAGATAAGTATTCTGAATTTATTGATTCTATAAAAGAAGATTTGACTAAAGAAGAGAGAGAGAAAGAAGAGGCAATTAAGAATAAGCTGAAAGAGGATTTGGTTGAGAAGGAAAAAGAACTTGAGTTGAAATACAATGCAAAAATAGAGGATTTGAAAAGCGCTTATACAAAAAAACTACAAAGGACTTTAGATGAAGAAGTGAAAAGAGAGTTTAATAAGAAGCTGTACGATAGGCTAGTTCCTGAAAAGAAAAAATTGGAAAAACAGTATGCTGAAAAAGTCAAGAAGAAAATAGGGGAAGAGCTTGCAAAAGACAAGAGAAAATTAGAACATAAACTTAAAGCCGAATTCAATAATAAACTCTCTGAAAAGATTAGAGAAAGAGAAACAAAATTAGCTAAATATAAAAGAGATTTTCACAAGCATGTTATTGACAGCTTCAAAAGCAAATTACATCATGAAATAAAAGAAAAAGAAGAGGCTATTAAAAGAAAATTCCACCAGGAGCTTTTAGAAGAAAACAGAAAACATATACATGAGCAAAGACAGAAATTTAAAAACGAGTTCCATGAAAAACTTGGAAGAGAAGCAGAAAAAGAGCATGAGAGACTGACAAGAGAATATGCTGACAAGAAAAAACATTTAATGAGAAATATTGAACTTAGATTAAAGCAATTCCAGGCAGACAAGCAGAGATTTTTAGAAGAGGCAAATAATAAAAGAAGCATTATTGAAAAAAGAAAAGAAGAGCTGAGAAAAAGAGCCGAGTCTATAAATGATGCAAAACAACTCACAAATTTGCAATTAGACAGAATTAAAAAAGAACTAGAAACAGACAGAGAAATTCTCAAGAAAAATGAGCTTGAACTTGAAAGCAAGAGAAGTGAGATACAAAAGATTTTATCTGATAGAGAAAAAATTTTAAGGGATAAGTATAATTTCTTAGAGAGAAAACATAATTCTGAATTTAATGTTGAAAAATTAAAAATGAGGAGAAAATTGATTGATGAATACAGAAAAAAACTTAGAGAAAGAATAAAAATAGAAGAAGAAAGAGCAAGGCAGAGATTCCACAGCGAGTTTGCTGATAGAATGAAGGAATTTATTTCAGAGCAGAGAGCTAATTCTAGAATGCAATTAAAGGAGAATAAGAGAAAACACGACGATAAAATAAAACAAATGCTTGAAGAATTAAAAGTTAAAGAAAGCAACCTTATTAATGAAAAAGCAAATATGCAGAAGAGATTAACACAGGAAAAAGAAAGGATTGAATTTGAATTGGCAGGAGAAAAGAAAAAGGGATTTTGGCTTTTTAAGAATGATGAAAAAAGAGTAAATGCTGAAAAAGAAAAGCTTAAATTGAAGTTTGCAGAACAAAAAAGAGCCCATGATGAAAAACTCAAGCAGGATAAAGGAAATTTTGAGAATAGAGTTAAGAAAGAAAACGAAGATAGGTTAAAAAGAATAAGTGAAATGCTTCATGAAAAGTTGAATAAGGAACTGGAAAATAAAGAAGAAGATTTGAGAAAGAGCATTCAAACCGAGTTTGATATGAAACTTAAAGAGAGCGTTAATAAACAAAAACAAGAATTGTCAAGGAAGAAATTGGCTTTAGAGTTACACATACAAAGGAAAGTTGAAGAACTGATGAGATAGGAAAATATTTGCTTCAGAAAATAAATTCTTCAGGCCCGATATTAATTAAGATTTTCTTAATTTCATTGATTGTTTCTTGCTGATGTTTTTTATCAGACATTCTAACAAATTTTATCAGCAGATCAGCTAAACTTGATTTATCCATTATCTTTATTTTATAGCTGTCTGTAATAAAATAAAATCTAAAACTCCTGTATTTTATCTCTTTGATTACAATTCCAGCGACATGGCCTAAAAGTTTGCCTTTATGCGGATTTTCTGCTAGAGAGTACATTTGCCTGAAGATTATTTTAGATTCTCCCTTGAATTTTTTCAGAATTTCGTTTTTTAGGCCTTCGGCAATGCTTACCTTGGCCATTTTTTATCTGCCTCTTTTATGGCATCTTCGATGGGTATAAATCCCTTATCAGACATTAGAAACTGTCTTAGCTGTTCTTTAACTGCCAGGGAATAAATCCTTTTAAGAATAACATCGTAGCTTTCGCCTTTCATTCCGAATGAAGAGAGTTTATCTCTTGTTTCCTTGCTTAATTGAATTGTTGTTGTTTCCATTTTAACCTATAGTAGCTATAGTTGCTATAGATTATAAACTTTTCTGTACAGATAATTAATTCTTCTATTTTTATTTATATAAAACTCTTTTCAATTGTGAATTTTGGAGAGACTGCTTCAGAGATTATTGCTGTTAATGTAAGATTTCCCACAGCAACTTTAAACACTCCTTCTTCTATAGGTATTTTAGCTTCTTGAGCAAAGATTTCAATAATCTGGCTTATTTCTTCTGAAGTTAACTGAATAGATGTTGTTTTTGCTTTGCTTCCTTGTTTTACTGTCAGGTTTTTTTCAGGTCCATTGCATTCTATCACAGATACTGAAGCATCTTTTATAATTTGATTTAATTTCCCTAAGTCTATCTGAAAAGGAGTCGGCTGAGGAGTTATATTGCTGACAGTGTAAGGGAGGCTTGGAGTTTTGATAATTACTCTTTGAGGGTATATTTTCCTCATTCTCTGCTTTTGGAAATTTAAAAATCCTAAATTTCTATTTTGTTCTTCTGGAGAAAAATATCTATTATCCATTATTTCGTAAAGTTGTTTTTGTCTTCTTCTTGCCTCTAAGCTTTCTTTTATTTTTTCCCTAAGAAGCTTTTCTATAGCAATAGTTTCTGCGGTTTTTGAATTTCTTATTAATTCTTTTGTGAATTCTATAAGGATTATAGCCCTTACTCTTTGAGAAGTTTCTTTGAGCAGCATTTTAATATTTCGGAAGAGGCTTAAATTTCGAAGAAGAAGTTGATATTGACGGCTGATAACCTGCCATATTTCCAGTATTTATCTCTTTTTTATATTCAGAATCAAAACTCGCTTCATTCATAAGTGTCAGGGTTTTAGCTATGGTTTTATTCTGCTCTAATACATCATTTATTTTTTCAGTCAGCTGTCTATTATCATTGCTCTGAAGAGCTTCAAAATCTTTTTCTGCCATTGCTTTGGCTGTAATTTCAAATAATTCCAATAGTTTTGAAATTTGCTCTGAAAGGTTATCGAATTTTATAGCTAGATTTGTAAGAACTTTCTGCATAGACGCGAAATTTTCTATAAGTGCTTTTTCAACATTCATTGTTTTATGCATAGAAGAACTTGAATGCTTGCGGTGTTTTTCTGCTTTAGATTCCTCTTTTTCCTCCATGCTTTAAAGACGTATTAGTTGTTTATAAATTTTGTTGATGATTGTGGAAAATACACTCACTCCGCTTCGCTACGTTCGCTGATTAATATTTGTTATATATCCGGAACAAATTCATGATATTTCATCTTAATTTTTATTACATTAATCTTTTTTAGAGAGAGTTTAAGCGTAAGCGAAACTCGAAATAACATTAATCTCATTATTTTTTGGAAATAATTTAAAAGATATCCAAAAGCTCTTCTTCAGCACTTTCAACTTCCTCTTTTATTTGCTTTTCTGTTTCTTTTCTATTTTCTTTGTTTTTAGAATGTTCGTTGTTGTTATTTTTATAGCCCTTTTCATTTTCTTTAGCTTCTTCTAAGATTTCTGCAATTGTTTCTGTTTCTTCAAGTTCAGGAAGAGTTTCAATTTCTCCTCCTTTATAAAACTCGTTTTTATCAGGTTCAAAAGCATCTTCAACTTTTTCTGCTATTTTTTCTACTGGCTCTATGCCCTTATTTAAATTTTCTTTAATCTCTTCAACAACTGTCTCTGAAACCATTGGATTTTCAAGCTCTTTTGGAGTTTCTTTTTTTTCAAGTGCTTCAACTATTTCTTCTATGGTTTTTATGCCCTCATCTAATTTTTCTTTTACGTTCTCAAAGATTTCTACATCAGATTTATGGGGCTCATTCTGCTCTTTCAGTTGTTTTTCTATTTCTTCTGCTGTGTGTTTTAATCCTTTTTCTATATCTTCTATTTCTTTTTCTAAATTAGGTACCGGAGTTATTTCTTGAACTTGTTTTTCTATTAATTCTGTTTTTATTTCCTGAAATTTTTCTATATCTGGTTCTATCCCTCTTCCAGGAGTATATTTTATAGGCATTTCTATTTCTTTATGCTCTTGATGAATTTTGGAAGTTTTGTAGATTTCATCTTCTTCTTTTATTTTTTTGTGGTGTTTTTCTAATTCTAAAATATAATTTGCAATTTCACTCGCTGAATCTGCATTTACGCTTATACTGTCTATTCCAGCTTCTACTAAGAATTTGACCATTTCTTTTTTGCTTCCTGCTTGCCCGCAAATACTTGTTTCTATGTTATGTTTTTTGCAGATAGATATGACATGCTTAATCTGATTTAAGATGGAAGGATGCATTTCGTCGTATAAATATTGAACTTCTTGATTTCCTCTATCTAAAGCTAAAGTGAATTGAGTTAAATCATTTGTTCCGAAAGATATAAATTCTATTCCTTCTATACATAAGTCTTCTATAATCTGAACAGCAGCAGGGGTTTCAATCATAACTCCTAATTTTGCCCCTATGAAGCCAATTTCTTTGAGAATTTCTTTTGTTTTTTTGACTTCTTCTACTGAAATAACTTGGGGAAGCATAATTCCTATCTTTTTATTATGGCGAGAAACTTTTTTTAGAGCATTTAATTCTGCTTTAAATATTTCTGGATTTTTTAAACTAAATCTTATTCCATGCATTCCTAGCATTGGATTTAATTCTATATCTTTAGGTGCCCCCTGCAGATTAGAATACTCATCACTCCTTATATCCGAAGTTCTAATCCATAACTCTTCGAAGTATTTCGAGATAGCATCTATTCCTTTTTCTATCACTTCTTCATAATCTTGAAGTTTTTTGTTTTTTAAGAAATATATCGGGTGTTTTCCTGATTCTGCAATTATACCTTCTATTCTTGTCAAACCTACATATGGTATTTTTGTTTTTGCTGCTCTTGGTGCAGAGCTCGGCAAATCAACAATTAATTTTATTTTAGTTTTTGTTTCTGCTTCAACAGGAAGAACCTCTTTTTTTACTTCCTCTGATGTTTTTCCTTTATAGACTTTTCCTGTGAAACCATCTACAGTTATTATTTCTCCTTCTTTTAGTTTTTCTGTTGCTTCTTGTGTTCCTACTATGCATGGAATTCCAATTTCTCTAGAGACTATTGCTGCATGGGCTGTCATCCCCCCTTCATCTGTGACTATTGCTGCTGATTTTTGCATTTCAACAACCATGTCAGGGTTTGTCATTTCTGTTACAAAAATATCTCCTCGTTTTATTTTGGATAACTCGTTTAAATTATGAACTATTTTTACTTTCCCAAAAGCTATTCCAGGAGATGCAGGCATTCCTGTTAAAATTAATTCCCCTTTAACTTCTGCTAGAGAGGATAAATCTACTCTTTTTTTTAGAGTTGTTATTGGACGTGTTTGCACAAGATAAATTTGGTCGTTTTCTATTGCAAATTCTATGTCTTGGGGTTTTTGATAATGCTCTTCTAATTTAATAGCATAATCAGCGAGTTTTCTTATTTCATAATCTGTTAAAACTTGAGATTTTGCACGGGATTCTGTAAGCTTTACTGTTGTTTTTCCCCCACCTGAATCTCTTGTTATTGCAATTTTTTTGTCGGATATTTTTTTATCTTTTATTTTTAATTCAGCATTTATTATATATTTATCAGGAGTTATTTTTCCTGAAACTATGCCTTCGCCTAAACCCCATACAGCTTCAATAATTATATCTTCATTATTATAAGAAGGATCTTTGGAGAATATGACTCCTGATTTATCTGAATCAATCATTCTTTGTATGATTACTGCTAGGCTTGTTTCCACGTCTTTAAATCCCTGATTGTTTCTGTAATAGGCTGCTCTTGCTGTGAATAGAGAAGCAAAACACATTTTAATGTGTTTTAATAAGTCTTGATTTCCTTTAACATTTAAAAATGATTCCTGTTGTCCTGCAAAACTTGCTTCTGCTAAATCTTCTGTTGTAGCTGAGCTTCTTACAGCTACAAAAACAGGCTCTTGAGATTTTTTTAATATATCTAAAGCAGTGTCTTTGTAAGAATAATCTTGGTCTTTAGAAGTTTTTTCAATATCTAAGGCTTCATAGGCGTCTATTATTTCATCTTCCATTTCTTTTGGAATTTTTGGTTTTGTAATGAGTTCTCTTATTTTTTGAGTTGCTTCTGTCAGCTGCTTTGTATTTTCATAATCTATTGTTGAAAGAATCTCTTTTATTTTTTCACTTATCCCTGCTTTTTTTATGAAATAATCATAGGCTTGCGCTGTTATTACAAATCCAGGAGGAACAGGAAGTTTTAAATTATAGATTTCAGCGAGGTTTGCACCTTTGCCGCCTGCAATTTTTCCAGAGTTTTTATCAAGTTCAGAAAACCATTTTATAAAATCTGGTTTTTGATTCTCCTCTTTTTTTTCTGACATAATTAAAAGTGTTTTTTAAAGTTAATAAAGTTTTTTATCAAAAAACTTTACATAGAAATTGCTTCAACAGGACAGCTTTCTTTGGCTTCTTTCACACACGGAAGTTTTTTTTGGGCTTTTACTTTGGCTTTGTTAGTTTTTGCATTTAATTCAAAAACTTCATCACAGATAGAAACACACAAACCACAGCCAGTGCATTTCTTTACATCCACTTTTATCATAAATAAAAATTAATATAAATGTTTATAAATGTTATTGATTTTTAAAATTATATGGAACAATATCGTGAGATATTTAAAAAGAAAGAAGAATATGTTAAAGAGGAAGAAGAGTTTGTGAGAGAGAATAAAAGCAATATTTTACACTATCTTGTTTCTTGGTGTCATTCAGTTAGAGCGTTGTCTGATATAGTAGATAGGCAGACCCATCTTTATCTTGTAGATAATCTAGGTTATTCTTGGGATAAAGAAAATAAAAGATTTCTTCATCCAAGAAATTCTCCTTTAGAAGAAAAGGGCTATTATAAATATAGAGAAAAAATAGAAAGTGCAGTATTTAATTTAATGAGAGATAAACTTATAGGGATTGATTAACTCTTTAAAGAAAGGTTTATAAATTTAATTTAATTTAACTTTTGATAAGAAAATGGAGTTTTTAACATGGCTGATAATAGGCATTGTTGCAGTAGTTGTAATTGTAATCTTATATTATTACAATAGATTTGCAGTTTTATCAAATAGAATTGACAATTCTCTTTCACAAATTGATGTTCAATTAAAGAGGAGAGCAGATTTAATTCCTAATCTTATAGAAAGTGTTAAAGGCTATATGAAACACGAGAAATCTGCAATTAAAGCTGTTACTGATGCGAGAAAAGCTATGCTTTCTGCTGGCGGAGATTTAGTAAAGAGAGTTAAGGCAAATACTCAACTTGAAGGAGCATTAAAAACAATCTTCGCTCTTGCAGAGAATTATCCTGATTTAAAGGCTAATACTAATTTTTTGGAATTACAGAGAGAGCTAACAGCAACAGAGGATAAAGTCGCTTATTCAAGGCAATACTACAATGATTCTATATTGTCTTATGAAAATCTGAGAACAACTTTCCCTGGAAGCATGTTTGCAGGAATTTTTAACAGGCAGAAAAAAGAATATTTGCAAATTGCTGAATCAGAGAGAAAAGTTGTAAAAGTTGATTTTAGCGATATGTAAAAAAATTAGCTGGCATGGTGTTAAAGAAGGAAATTATAGTTTTTTTGCATTGGTGCCTGAGAATAAATTAGAGGTTTGATAGATTAATAGTAAGAATAAATTAATTATTTGGCATGTGCGCTTGCTTTAAATATAATATAAACCGTAAACAACATTAATAAAATATTCATATATTCTTATGTTATTAATAAGGTAGATTAAATATATTATTATCCTAAATTAAAATTTATTTATAATCATCTATTATGAAAGAAACTGGTTAAAATTATGTTTTAAGTGGGTTAATAATTACAACTATTTTCTAAAATCGAAATCTATATATATAACTTCTATTTAATGTTATCATGAAAAAAAGAGGCAGGAGAAGATTAGTTTTAACTGTTATAATATTCTTTGTTTTAATTTTAGCAGTTTTTTTAATTAATTATTTTAATTTGACAGGAAGAGCAACTTCTGAAGCATTTTCTTTTAAAGAATATTATTCAGCTGGAATAGATAATCTTAAGGTAAGACATGTTATTTCATGGGATGCTGGTGCGATTAAACCAGAAGACGGAACAAATTTTCTTGTATTCTTCGGGCATTATACAGACCATCCTGGTAATGATTTTGCATATTTTTCTTGGAGTGGAGGAGAAGAAAATAATTTTTTAGATTATGAAATTAAACAAGGAGATGTTCTTTCTTTCTGGGCTTATACAAAACCAGGCTCTCCTGGGTGCGGGATTGATATTCAATTTAAGAAAACAGCAACTGAAAAAGCATTTGATTTACGAACAAAAAATCCTGTTGATCAGGATGGAAAAAAAGCAAATGCAGGAAACCCCAAAAGTAATGGGCTGTGGTATAAAAGAACAATAATTTTACCAAATGATACAGTAGGAAGAAAAATTAATAGAATAAATCTCGCTCAAATAGAAGATAAAGACAAAGGAGCAACATTTGAATGTTCTTTTGATGCAATTAAGATAACAAATCCGGCAACTGATGCAATTGCAAAACCAGAATACAATGTCTACCTAAATGTTCAAACAACAAAAGATGAATATGTTGTAGGAGAGAAAATATGTTTTTCAGGAGATGAAACATGTAAGGCAGAAGAGCCTCAAGCAGTATGTGGGAATAATATTAAAGAAGGAAATGAGGAGTGTGACAATGGCGTCGTAAATAATGGCAAGGTTTGTACTGCAGGCCGGACTTCATGCACATATTGTTCTAGTGATTGTAAAAATATAGTTGTTCCAGCAACATGTACAGATGATTGCACTCCAAACTCCCGTCGCTGTTGCGCTCAACCTTTAAATTCATATATCCAAAGCTGTGGGAATTATGATGGTGATTCTTGTCTTGAATGGGGAAGCTGTGGTTCTTGTTCTTCTACAGATTCAATAGTCAGATGTGTAAATGTAAGGGGAATTGATAAATGTTGTAGGTATAATATATGTTTTTAATCAAAAATAGAAAATGAAAAAACAAAAATTAATAATTTCAATGATTTTGATGTTTTGTTTAGTAATATTTAGTTGGCTCTATATTGTTAATGCAGAAGAATTATTCTCTCCGCAAGCATATGGAATGACAGTTCAATATTTTAATGGGAGATTTAATATTTTCTCAATAGAGCCGGTTTATGATGAGTTTAGAGAAAAGAGTTTTGGAACAACAAATGCAAATTTAATTGTATATTCAAAAACAGGAAACACTCTTTATACAGATTCTTTTTATTTTTCACCTTATGTTTATTATGATAATTTTGGTGCAGGCGAGCAAGATGATTTAGGAGGGATTGAAGAATTAAATAAATTTGACTTTTATTTAGAAATTCCATATTTTGAAAATATATCTAGAATTTCTTTAAAAACAGATAAAATACTGATAGATGGTGAGGAAAGAGAAATTTATACAAATGAGGATGTTTCATATTTTTTTGATAAGTCTGCAGTAATTGTAAACGAAGGTACGGCGGGCATAACCGGTACATTATCAACAACTTTAACCAGAGTTGATAATGAAGGAGAATTACCAAGGCAATTTCCAGATAAAAAAATTGGGTTATCAGCAGGCAAGAAAAAATACTTGAAAGATTTGATTAATAATCAGATGTCTTCTGATCTTTCTGCTGGCGAATGGAAGATAACTGTTAAATTTTCAGTTAAAGGAAAAGTTATTGCAGAAGATTCAAGTTTTTTCAGTGTTTCAAATTCTATATGCGGAAATGGGGTTAAAGAAACTAGTGAAGAATGCGATGGAACAGCTTTTGGAGGAAAAACCTGTAAGAGTTTTGGGCCTTATGATTCTGGAAATTTAAAATGCACAGCTGATTGTATAATCAATAAAAATAATTGTGCAATTTGTGGTAATGGAGTTAAAGAAGGAACAGAAGTTTGTGATGGGAATGAAGTTTGTCCTAATAATCCAACAAAAAAGAAAGTTTGTGTAGATTGTAAATCTTTTGATGAGGCTAATTGCAGAACGCAACCACCACCAGGATATGGAGATTGTAGGGATAAGATAATTCCAGGAAGCATGGGTTTTTGTACTGCTGTTGGCGGTATAAATATTCCTCCAAAAATGTGTATTAATATTGGCGGAGGGAGATATAGTGAAGTAGTGCAATGTAATAATCCAACTCAACTAAATCAAGGTCCTTTAATCTCATGTTGTCAATCTTTTACTCAATGTAAAGTAAGAAATCCAACCCAAACCACAAGACAATATTATTGCGGATAATTAAAACAAATAAAATGAAAAGAATATTATTAATAAGTTTTGCATTTATTTTTATAGTTATAATTCTAAATATTGGAAATGCTAGTGCAACAATCTGCAATGGAAGACAAGATGCAACATGCATTGCAACAGAAACATTACCAGATGGAAAAGTGGGTGTTGATATTGTTACAATGACAGGAAATCCAAGCCCTTGTACACCAACAACATGTAGTGTAAAAAAACATACTGGTTTTTTTGAGATAACAGAAGGAAGTTTTTCTAATATTCATGGGGGTTCTTTAGATAGTGCTTCTACTATTTCTAATTGTGATAAAACAGGTTTAGCCAATATTAATTGCGGGACAACAACCCAAGATTTTTATTGTGATAAAATGGCTGTTAATTCTAAAGATATTACAACACTTGCATATGGTTTTTGCACTCGAGGAGATAAAGATGCAATTCATTTTGAATTTGGTTGCAGAAGTAATACACAATTCAAAGATGTGACTATATCAGAGCTTGGGAAGATTGAATTGGATGGAAAAACGGAAAATTTAGATGGGACAGATATAACTTCGAATGATGTGAAAAATTATTTTAACATAGTGTGCAATAAACTAAAGCCACCAATTATAAATATCATTAATCCAGTAGATGACCCTAATTTTTTGAATCCGATAGGTTCTCCTATTGATATTGAATTTACTATTAAAGCTCCTGAAGGCGAGACTATAGATATGAAAAGTTTAAATTATAGAATTATTAAAGCTGATAGTGGAAAGGTTTTCAAAAAAGAAAAGATCTATCCCTATTCATGTTATATACGAGATTGTTTTACAAATGTTCAAAGTGGAGGAGGTATATGCTCATGCAAATTAATTTCTGAAACATTGCCGCATGGAAATTATGTTCTTGAAATAAACGCAAAAGTTTTAAAAGGGCCCAGTGGAAAAGCAGAAACGTATTTTGCAATAGCAAATTCATGCAAGCTTATATGGAAAGGAGATAATGCAAAATTTAGAGTTACATTTGTCGGTTCTGATATCTTAACAAAAGAAATTTTGTTATTTCATGGAAGTAATATAATTACCAATGGTTTTCATGTTGTTGAGCCATTTGCTTCTTACAAAGACCTTTTTGAATTTTATTACAATGAAGATTTTGTTCCGAGCAGTGAATTGAAATTATCCAGAGATCGGACGGTTGAAAAGGGGAGATTAGAAATAATAAAAAGAGGTTGTGGAACAAATAATATTGTTTTTATACATTTAGATCAGTACACAGGATATATTCAAGAATTTTCTGATATTTCTAATAGTATGTTATTTGGCAATATTGTTTATTTAGGCCAATCGTATATTGAAAATGAAGATGGAAGTTTTACTGTTCGTCTTGGAACAGACCCTTTAATTGCGATGCATGAAGAAGGTCATGCTATTTGTAAATTAGATGACGAGTATGTTTACAAAAGACATGATCCTAAATTTTTAAAGGGAATTAATTGTGATAAAAGCTCTTCTTGTAATAAATGGAGCAAATATGGTTTTCCTTGTATTGGAACGATTGATTCCAATGATAAAGATGGATGTACCTTAAGTAATTGGAAAAGGTCTTCTGAGGATAGTTTAATGAAAAGTGATAATCCTACCTTTAATACAATAAGTTGTGCAAGTTGTCTTATGGAATTAGAAATTCAATCAGATTTAGATAGTGCTGTTAAGGAGTGTGAATGTCTTTTAAATCCAGAGAATAAATCTGAATCAGGAAAATTGATTGGTGTTAGTTCAGAGCCGCAAGCTTCAGAACCGCAATGTAAAATAGATCCTTGTGTAGGTTTAATTAAAGATAAGGGATGGGGGGAGTGTGTTAACCCCTTAAAATTTGACACCTCTAAATTAGGGGGCATACAATGTTGCTCTCCTGGAAGGACTTGTTGTCCTGGCGGAACTGGAGAATTTGGAGGAAATATCTGTTGTAAAATTTGGGATGAAAAAAATCCTGCAAGTGCGTGTGGTAAATATGGCAGTATGGCTTATTGTAAAGATGGACCTTGTGATACAGCTACAAAAATTGAATGTGGTTCTAAGTGTTGTGATAAACAAATGCAAGAGTGTTGCTCATATGGATTAATTAAAAAACTTTGCCAAGATAAACCTAACCTAAATGGGGATAAAAGTACTTGTCCGGTTGGAACTACTCAATGTGGTACAGATACTCCTAAATGTGGTGGAAATAAAAAATTATTATGCTGTAATAATGAAAAATATGCTTGTGTAACTATCCTTGGAGAACCTGGTTGTATTAGGAAAAAATGTGATAAAGAAGGACAAAAATTATGTATGGGTTCAGGCCAACATTCAGTTGTAACAGTGTGTTGTGATAATGAATGTGCAACTTACCCGAATGGATGGCCTTATTGTGTTTAATTTAGTTAGATGGACTTGATAAGTAGAATCCTAAACAACCTGAAATATCTTTTATTCCTTTGTTAAAATGATATAACTCTAATTTTTCTCTTTCTGATAATTTATAGGGATTTAGATTTCTTTTTTCTTTGTACTCTGAATAGATAATATATATCTTTTTAAATTCTTCATATTTTAAAGAGTTTATAAAATCTTTTTTAATCCAATTAGTAGATTCGGGGGTTTTTAATTCTTCAATTGGAGTTGCTGTTATATTATGGTATAACTTTTTATAATTAAATAGAGATTTAGTGCCTTCAACTTCTTCATATTCATTTTTATTTGATGGATCTTGCATTTCTTTAATAACGACTTTCCTTTCCCTCTCCCCGATATATGGCTTATTTAAAGCGCATCCACCTAAACCAACAGCTCCTGCTGTTGCTATTCCAAGCATTCCTGTTCCTACCAATAAGTTTGTAAGTGATTTTGGTATTTTCATAAACTTTAGAGGTTTGTGAAGTATTTAAATCTTACTATTTTGTTACTATGTAAGAGTAGTTTAATTGGGGTGAAGAGGGGGCAGAAAAGGGATTCATGTTGCCCTAAAGAAAAATGTGCAACAAATTTAAGAGGAATCCCTTATTGTATTTAAAGAGAACCTAAATAAGAAGATATAACCATACCTTCACAATAATTGTTGTACAAGGTAGCTAACTCTAATTTTTCTCTAGTGTTTAGACTTGATGGATTTATAATTTTTTTACCTTTATTTTTGAAATATAAACTTGTAACTAATCTAAAGTCTTTTTCATTTAATGATTTTGACATCTCATTTTCAACCCAATCTTTAGCTTCTTTAGTTGCTAAATCTTCATAAGGGGTTGAGATTATTTTATTGTACATCTCTTTAAATCCTTCTAAATCCATTTCATTCATTCTACTTATAATTTCCTCCCTTTCTCTCTCTCCAATATAAGGTCTGTTTAACGCACACCCACTTCCAACTAAAGCTGCTAAACCTAATGCAGCTGTTCCAATCCTGCTGAATTTTCTTGAAGTTTTCATAAAATATAAGGGGGTTTAGAATTTATAAAGGTTTCTGTTTTGTAACTACTTATTAGATGTTACAAATAACTTTTGACTTTAATCATTAAGTTATTAGCGGGTTTTATTTATATCATTTTTTATGAAAAAATTGCTAACAAATTATTAACATAGACCTGATATTATTTATATTCTCAATTACCAATTTCAAAAACACTTAAAAACCTTTTTTTCTTCTATCTTTTATGCCAGAATATCAACGAATTGATTTTCGAGATCAGATTTCAAGAAACAAATGGCAGTCATTCTTTTTGATGGCAATTATATTTGCAATTATTATTGCGTTGGCGTATGTAATTTCTTATGTTTATGACCCTGCATATTCATTCTTTATTTTAATAATTGCCATAATTTTTTCTATGATTTACATTTTAATTAGCTATTATAATTCAGATAAAATTGCAATTGCGAGTGTTAGCGCTAAAGAAGCAAAACAATCAGAATATAGGGATTATCACAATCTTGTAGAAGGAATTTCTATAGCTTCTGGCCTTCCTAAGCCAAGATTATATATTATGGAATCTAACCAGATAAATGCTTTTGCTTCTGGAAGAGATCCTGAACACGCAGTTATTTGTGCTACAACAGGAGCTTTAGAAAAATTAGACAGGAGAGAATTAGAAGGAGTTTTAAGCCATGAAATGTCGCATATTGCTAATTTTGATATTCGTTATATGACTTTTGTCGCTGTTATGGTTGGAATGATAGCAATTATCTCTGAAATATTCCTGAGAAGTTTATGGATGAAAGGAAATGATAGAGAGGGGAAAAGCGGGATTATTATTATTTTAATTGGAGTTTTATTAGCTATTCTTGCACCTATTGTTGTTAAATTTGTTCAATTTGCTATTTCAAGAAAAAGGGAATATTCAGCTGATGCTTCTGCTGTTAAATTTACGAGATATCCAAAAGGGCTTATAAATGCGTTGAAGAAAATTCAGCAAGATTATAAATCTCCTGAAGAAAATAAAAAAGTTCCTAAGGCAGTAGCTCCTTTGTTTTTTGCAAATCCATTTAAAAATTTGACGTCAACTCATCCTCCAATTAATGAGAGGATAAGAATTCTTGAAAGCATGTAAATTTAGTTATTGTTTAAACACCAGAATTCCACTCGTCTTTGACGAGTGGAATGAATCACTCGTGGAATTCTGTGTGCTCAAGAACCATTAAACAAGCGGATTTTCATGCCAACCAGTCCAAGACTGGTGATTCTTGACATTTATAAATACAGTTTCTTTCTTTTATTTATGGGATTTATTAGAAAAAGCAGTTTGACTTTGCTTTTAATATTAACACTTCTTTCTCTTTTAATTACTAATTCACTTTTTGTATTATTTTATTCCTTGAGATACGAGAATGTTCAATCAGAACTGCCTTTAATCGCAGAAGATAAGGGCATTTTATCAATTACAGACCAGCAGTATAATACGTTGCGAGATAATTGTATTAATAAAACTGAATATAGTTTTTATTATAGCGAATATGATTTAAATGTACAAATTCCATGTGAAAAAGTTAATGAAGGAAAAAATGCAATTTTAAGCTATGGAGCAAATGAAATTTTAAAAGATGTTTATTATAATAATAATTCAAAAGGATTAATCTCTATTTTTTCAATTAAAACTTATAATTCCCTTAAAAATTTATTTTATATTTTTTTGGCTGTTTCTCTTTTACTAATAATTATTCTTTATTTCATCTTCGAGAACAAACATAATTTTTTAATAAGTACGGGAATTTTGTTTATTATCTCTTCTCTTCCATTTTCAAAACTAGGGTGGTTTATCTCTATTGTTCCTTTTGATTATGCGGATAAGCTTTTATCTATGTTTTTAAGCGCTTCTTTTAAGGTATTTCTAGCTATGCTTTTTTTGGGATGGGTAATTGCAGGGGTTGGAATTGGGCTTAAATTTTGGAGTTTTGGAGAAAAAATATGGAAGACGTTCAGTAAAAGTTCTAAAGACGAAGAGGATTAAAATGTGCAAAACTTGTCAAACAAATCCAGTTTATATTTTCACAAATAAAAGACAGCTGTGCAAAAGGTGTTTTATTAATTATTTTCAAAAAAAGTTTTTTTATATAAATAGAAAGTTTTCAATGATGAGGCAAAGAGAGATTATAGGGTATAATAATAAAAGTGCTAATGGCAGGGGAAATTTTAAAGATGTTGTTTTAGAAGAAATGCTTAAAATTTTTTCAAAAAAATTACATATACAATTGATTAAACTTCCTTCAAAAAAGAGAATAGATAAACTCGCAGTTTCTTCCACGCTAGATTCAGAAGCTTATGAAATTACAGATATTTTAATAAATAATAATTATGGTGAATTGAAAAAAATAAAACCTATAGTGAAAATTAAATGGAGGATTATAATTAAGCCATTATATTTGTTTTTAAATGAAGAAATTTTTCTTTACGCAAAACTTAGAAAATTAAAGTTTAAGAATATTGAGAAAGACAAAAATAAACTTAGAAGGTTTATCAACGAATTAGAGCAAAAACATCCAGAAATAAAGAGAGCAATTGTCAATAGTTTTCTGAAATTGTATATTTGATTTTTTACCTGATTGATTTGGCTACAAAATTATAAAGACATCTAACATTTTGCTCCCTTAAATTATACCCTATTTCATCTTTTAGATTTCCGATAAGATTCTATTGCCTGCTCTGACCCTAAATTTACCAAAGCTTGATATAGCGCAGAATCTCCCTGGCTAGTTATTTTTCTTAGAGATTCTTGTGCTAGTCTTCTGCTTTCTTCAACATCTAATATTGGAAATTTATCCTGTATTTTTGCACCTATATCTCTAATCAGACCAGTTTCACTAAATGTTGTTTTATATTCTAAATTCACAATAGATTAATTATTTTTTACTTTATATTGTTTATTGTGATAAAAAGTCATTCTTATATTTCTTCTTAATATGTGCGGCAGAAAGTCTTTTATTTTACAAAATTATTTTTTAATTATATACTTTCATTTTCTTCTTTCTTATCCCTTTCTAATCTCCTCATAAACCCATCTATAAATTTTTCATTATTCGGGTTTCTTTTTTTTACATCTAATATTCTGAAAGCTTCTATTCCATTCTTATTTGTTTTTTCTGTTTTTGTCTCTGATCTTACTCTGTCATTTAACACCGATGTTATTAGTATTTCTTTTTCTGCTATAGATGATATTTTTTTTGCATCTCCAAGAAGATTTCCCATACTCATAAATTTTAATACTTCTTCTTTTTTGGCTACAATTGCCCCGTAGTTTATTGATATACCATATTCTATTTTTTCTTTGAAAAATTTGTTATGGTTTTCTATTAATCCCTGTATTTGCATTGCAAAATCTATCGCTGGCTTTTCATTTTTAAAAGTTTTTGTTTCTACAGGAGCAAAAATAAAAAAGAGATAATTTTGGTTTTCATATACAAACACTTTTTTTGAAATGGATAATTCATTTATTTTTTTCATAGTATCTTCTATTCCTTTTTTTCTCTCTTTAAGATCTTTCTGATTTTTTATTTTTAAGCATACCATAGAAATATTTTGCCTTTCTCCTTTTATTGATAAAGAAAGTTCTGCTTTATTTTTTGTTGCCATTAATCCTTCATTATCCTTTAAATTTCCAATATCCGAGTCTTTAAAAATTTGTTTTCCAATAAAAGTTTTGTAATACCCCTTTCTTAATATCATATATCCTATAAATCCAAAAATTCCTACTATAAAAAACCATACAAAAGGATGTCTTACAATATCTATAACTCCAATTGATGCTCCTTGTATATCAACAACTTTTCCTGCAAGCATTACACTTTTCTTTAGCTTGGTTTGACCGTCTGTTATAACTTCTATTTCATAATTTCCTTCAGGAGCAGTTAAAGTGTATTTTCCCTCTCCATTAACTTTAATGTTTGGCTCTATATTTAAGGAGTTATTTCCTATTTTAACTAAAATTGTTTTGTTATAAGGAACATTTCCTGTATTTTTTATAATAAGAGTTTTGTTTATAAGAATAACATCTATACTTTGTTTTTCTTGAATTATAAATTCTGATTCTGCAGTAATTTTATTAGATACCGCATAAATCTTCCATGTAGATGGTTTTTCATTATATGCTGCTGAATATTCATAAACTTCGTCTGTTTGTTTTTCTTTTTGTTCAATTATTTTATTGTTGGAATTTTTTAGAGTGACTATTGAATTGGTTTTTATGTTTACTCCTGTTTGGTCGTGGAGGATAGTTTTGAATCTTAAGTTTGTTCCTGGAGGTATGCTTTTATTCTCTATTAGTATCTCTAGAGATTTTGGAACCTGAAGAATTTTTATTGTATAACTATTAAACCCTTCGTTGCTGATGTTCCCAGTAGAATCTTCTTCATACAACCTAATACTAAAAAGATATTCGCCAGCAGCTATTTCATTTGGCAGGGAAATGTTTAAAGCGAAAGCTCCTTTGTTAATTGATTCAGTGTAAATTTTATTTAAAGAAGATACGGATACTTCAATTATTCCTTCAACTGCTGTTCCTGTTTCTCTAAGGGCATTTCCTTGTAAAATTATACTTGCTCCTGGATTAAATTCTGTTTTTGTAGTTGTTATTTCTGCCTTTATTAAATTTGATATTCTAAATTTATTGCTTATTACATAATCATTATCTAATGTAGCTTTTATTACACAGGATCCTGAAGAAATTCCTGTTGTCTCTTTTATTAAAAGTAATGTTGGAGAAAATCTTTTTTCTTGTCCTGAAGAAAGCATTATATATTCTTTGTAAAATTCAATTTCTTTTTCATTGCAGATTAAAAATATCTGTAGATATCCAGCAACATCAGAGGTTGTTTTTATTGTTGATTGTATAGAAAGGGCTTCTCCTAAGTTGTATAGCTCTTTTGGCTGTGAAAGTATTATTTCAGCTGATACAAATTGCAAGAAAAGCGCCCCTAGTAATGTTATTAATATTATCTTTCTCATTTTATTTTTTTCTAATGATATTATTTGAATGCTAAAGTTATTTATAAACATAACGCTGTTTGTGTTTCAATAATATTTAAAAAAGCTGCTTCCTTACTTTTATTCATGAAAACATTAAACCTACATGTAGATTACATAATTTTCAAGCCTTTGAAAAAAGCATTGAAAAGTGTTGAAGATCTTGGAGAAAAAGAAAAAAAAGAACAGAAAATTGAAGAAGCTTTAGCTGTTTTGACTGCTGTTGAGAAATTTGATACTAATGTTGAAGAGATTGTGAAGAAACTTGTTGAGGATATTAAAAACATTGCTTCACAAATTAATGTTAAAAATATTGTTTTATACCCTTATGCTCATCTTTCTAAAGATTTGGCTAGCCCTGAATTAGCAGTAGAAGTTTTAGATAAGGCAGAAAAAGCTCTTAAAGCAATAAAAGGATTTAGTATTTTCAGGGCTCCTTTTGGATATTACAAGGAATTTGAATTAAAAGTTAAAGGACATCCTTTGTCTGAGTTATCTAGAGAAATAAGATTGGATGAGAGCTCTCTTTTAGAAAAAGAGACTTCAGAGAAAAAAATTCATAGAAAAGAAGAGTATGATTATATTAAGCTTTTGAAAGAAGTTTCAAAGTCAAAATTAGATACTTCTAAACTAAAAGAGAATGATCATAGGATTCTAGGGCAGCAGATGGATTTGTATTCTTTTAACGAAGTTGCTCCTGGAATGGTTTTTTGGCATAATAATGGCTTAATTATTAGAAACGAATTGATTAATTTTTGGAGAGAGATACACAGAAAAACAGGATACCAAGAAATTTCTACCCCTCAAATACTAAATAAAAAATTATGGCAGATTTCTGGACACTGGGAAAAATACAGGGATAATATATTTCTAACAGATTATGAGAAGAAAACTTTTGTTGTTAAGCCAATGAACTGTCCTGGAGGAATGTTGGTTTATAAGACAAATCCAAAAAGTTATAAGGAATTTCCTTTGAGAGTGGCTGAATTAGGAGTTGTTCATAGGCAGGAATTATCAGGAGTTTTAGGTGGTTTGTTTAGAGTGATACAATTCACACAGGATGATGCACATATTTTTTGTATGGAGAAACAGATTGAGGACGAAATAATTGCAATAATGAATATGGTTGATTTAGTTTATTCAAAGACTTTTAATTTTTTTTATCATATGGAATTATCTACAAGACCAGAAAAAAGAATAGGAGACGATAAAATGTGGGATAAGGCTGAATCTGTTTTGAAAAAGGTTTTAGATAAGAAAAAAGTTAAATATAAAATTAATGAGGGAGATGGAGCATTTTATGGACCTAAAATTGATTTTCATTTAAAAGATTCATTAGGAAGAACATGGCAGTGTGCTACAATTCAATTAGATTTTTCAATGCCAGAAAGATTTGATTTAACTTATACTGATAGCAATAACGAGAGGAAAAGGCCAATAATGCTTCATAGAGTTATTTATGGAAGTTTAGAGAGATTTATTGGAGTTTTAATAGAACATTATAATGGAAGATTACCTACATGGCTTGCTCCAATACAAGTAAGAGTTTTATCATTTACAGACAGGAATCAAGATTATGCAAGGGGAATTATAAAAAATTTAGAAAAGAGTATCCCTAATTTAAGATTAGATGCAGACTTTACACAGAGAACTGTTCAGGCAAAAGTTAAAGACGCAGAAATGATGAAAATACCATATATAATTGTCATAGGCGATAAAGAAGAAAAAGAAAAGAAGTTAGCTGTAAGAGTTAGAGGAAATAGCAAAATAGAGAGTTTTAGTTTAGAGGATTTTATATTAAGACTTGAGAGGGAAATAAGAGAGAGGAAGAGTTAAAAGCCCACCCAACCCCAAGATTATGTTAATACTAATTCAATTTTTGATGTTAATTGTAGACCAATCTCACGACGAGCGAAGCGAATAGTGGAAATAATAATCTTTTAATACTTTAATTTGCTATTTTAGGCATGAATATCCAGTTCCTTTTAGAAAAGTTATATAGCTCTCCTGAATTTGAAAAATTTAAGAAAGAATACGAGGATGCTTATCCTTGCTCTGGTTTTTTTATTATTGATCTGAAAGGCACAGAGAAAAAATATCATTTAGATTTTTATTCCCCTTCTTTGAATAAAATGTTCAGTTTTTACTTAGAGAATGGAATTGAATTAATCCCTGTCGAGACTCTTGGAGAAGGCATTCCAGAGAGGATTTTACTGAATTATTCTTTGGATTTTGATGATATTGTTAAAATTATAAAAAAGGAGATAAATGAAAGAGAAATAAAAAAAAGTATTGAAAAAATTCTTATTTCTCTACAGAATATTAATGGAAAAGATTTACTTATATGCACTGTGTTTATCTCAAACCTTGGAATTATAAAAGCAAATATAACCCCTGAAATGGAGATTATTGATTTTGAAAAGAAATCTTTTTTTGATTTTATAAGAAAGGCGTGAAGTTTTTTATTTCTCAGCAATAAAAGTTATATTAACATCCGACTCTATTTCTTGCTTGATTTTAAAGCCTGCCTTTTTAAAGAGGTTGTAAATTTCTTCTTTATCAAATAAGTAATAAAATCTTTTTCCTTTATTTCTCCACGAAATGCATTTTTCTTTTGGAGAGTTTTTAAAACGTTTTGAATCTATGTTCCAGACAGCAACAAGAACTTGTGCTTGTGCCTTTAATACACGATATAATTCTTTTATTGTTTTTTCTCTTTTTTGGAAAGTTTCAAGGCAATGTATAGATGCAATACAGATTCCAGCATCAAAAAAATTGTCTTTATATGGAATTTTTGAAATGTCTGAAACTTTAAATTCTGCATCTATGTTTTCTTTTTTTGCTTTTTGCTTTGCAAGTCTTATCATTTTCTCAGAAAAATCTATCAGAAAGATTTTTCCATTTTTTATTTTTTGGAGATTTCTTCCTGAACCGCTTCCCAAATCCAAAATATTTCCATACTGTTTATTCAAGAATTCTTCTACTCCTCTTGCTTTGCCACTTGAAGTTTTAAATTCATGCCACTCGCTAGCTATGTTATTCCATACTTGTTTTTGAGATAATTGATTAATTTTTTCCATATAGTTCTAAAAAATAAGATTTTTATTGTTTAAAAATTAAGCCCCCTCAGTAATCCAATAAAAATAGTTCTCGCTTCTTTTTAATAAATCATAAAAGGGTTTTAACCTTAAATCACAGGCATTAACCGTTAATCCTTCTAAGATATTTTTCATCTCTTTATATCTTATTTTAAATTCTTCATCTTTTAGATCTTCATTTATCTTTATTTCTTCAAGTTTTTTAATTCCTTCTTCTAAGTCCTTATTTGTAAGTATTGTTTTTGTTATTGTCATCTCTTTTTTAAAATTAATATATTCTATTAATTATTAATTTATTGTTCGTCTTCTTTGAACTCAACAATTGAAAATACTTTGAAGCCTGAATTTTCTATTTTTTCTCTTCCTTTTAATTCAGGTAATTCCATTATAAAGGAGCATTCTTCTATATTTCCATTTAACCTTTTTATTAGTTCGCAGGCAGCTAGGGCTGTTCCTCCTGTAGCTATTAAGTCATCTACAACTAAAACATTATCCTCTGGCTTTATAGCATCTCTATGTATTTCTATAATGTCTGTGCCATACTCTAGAGAGTATTCTTGTTCTAGTTTTTCTGCTGGCAATTTTCCTTTTTTTCTTATTGGAACAAACCCGCTATTAAGTTTTTCAGCTAAAATTCCTCCAATAATAAAACCACGGGATTCAATTCCAGCTATAATATCTATCTGCTTGTCTTTATAACGATTATAAAAAATATCAACTACTTTTTTTATTCCTTCTTTATCTTTTAATAAAGTAGTTATATCCCTGAACATTATTCCTGGTTTTGGAAAGTCTGGAATGGTTCTTATTTTCTCTTTTATTCTCTTTTGCTCTTCTTCATAGGAAAAAGAATCTATAACGTTTATAAGGACTTGTTTTACTTTTTCAACATTATCTTGAAAGACTTTTCTTATTGTGTCCCATGTAACTGGCTCTTCATCCTGCTTCCAGCAGTCATAGTCAGTTGACATTGCTATTGTTGCATAAGGAATTTCTGCCTCGTTTGCAAGAATTGCTTCAGGAGCTATAGACATATTTATTACGTCTCCTCCTATTAATCTGAACATGTGGCTCTCTGCCATCGTTGAGAATCTAGGACCTTCTATTGTTATAACTGTTCCTTTTTCATGAACAGGAAATTCCAAGTCTTTGCAAGATTGAATTAATTTTTTTCTTAATTGTTCTGAAAATGGCTCTGCCATTGGAGTATGAATAGGGCCAAATTCAAATTTATCAAAAAAAGTTAATTCCCTGTTTTTTGTGAAATCTATAAACTGGTCAAGAATAATAAAATCACCTCTTTTTATCTCTTCTCTTAGAGAGCCTACTGCAGTAGTAGAGATTATAAATTTGCATTTTTCTTGTTTCAATGCGAAGATGTTTGCTTTATTGTTTACTTGTGTTGGAGGGAATTCATGTTTTCTTCCGTGCCTTGAGAGAATAGCAACATCAATTCCTTTTATTTTTCCGATAATTAATGGTGAGGATGGTTTCCCAAAAGGAGTATCAACTATTTTTTCCTGATAATTTTCTAAAAGATCAGGGCTGTCAAGACCAGAACCACCAATAATTCCTATTTTCATATTTATAAAAGCAGGAAATCATTTAAAAGTATTCTTGTTATAGAAATAATATGTTAATCACTAAAAAAATATTGAAAAAACCAACAAAAACTATTTCAGGAATAACTCCTATTGCTGTGGTTCTGCCTCCTAGGAAATGCAAACACGGGATTTGTACTTATTGCCCCTCTTTAAATGTTACTCAATCTTATACTCCTAGAAGTCCGGCGGTAATGAGAGCAATGAATTTGAAATATAATCCTTATGAACAAGTTAAAGCGAGATTAGAAGCCTTCAGAAAAATGAATCATCCTACTGATAAGATTGAATTAATAATTATGGGTGGAACTTTTTTAGATTTTCCTGTTAGATTTCAGGAAGAATTTATTAAAAATTGCTATGATGCTTTGAACAGCAATACAGAAAAATCCAAGAATTTAAAAGAGGCAAAAAAGAAAAATGAAAAAACAAAACATAGGTGTGTTGCTCTTTGCATTGAAACAAGGCCAGATGTGTGCTCTCTTGAAGATATTAAAATGATGAGGAAATATGGGTGCACTAGGGTTGAGTTGGGGGTTCAGATTATAGATGATAAAATTTATAAAAAAACTAAGAGAGGCCATAAGATTCAGGATGTTGTTGATGCTACAAAGAGATTGAGAAATTGCGGGTTTAAAATAGGTTATCATGTAATGCCTGGTTTGCCTGGAAGCAATATTAAAAAAGATTTGAGGTTATTCAAGAAATTGTTTTCTGATGGAAGATTCAAGCCAGATCAATTAAAAATATATCCTTGCCAAGTTATTAAAGGAGCGAAAATTGAAGAAGATTATTGGAAAGGAAGATTCAAACCTTATACAAAACAAGAGCTAGAAAGATTGTTAATTCAAATGTTAAAATCTATTCCAAGATATTGCAGAGTTATGAGAATTATGAGAGAAATTCACCCTGAATATTTAACTGCTGGAGTAGTTAATATTGATTTAAGAAAAGATATTGAACTAGAACTAAGGGAAAAAGGAGTAAAATTAAAAGAAATAAGATATAGGGAGATTGGATTTAATCAAGAAAAAAATAATGTTAATAAATTAAAACTTAAAGTTACAAGATATAATGCTAGTGATGGAAAAGAGCATTTTTTAGAAATTGTAAATAAACAGAATGTTTTATTTGGATTATTGAGATTAAGAATTTATGGAAAAGGAGAGAGTAAAAGGGCAATTATTCGAGAGCTTCATGTTTATGGGCCTGCTTTGAATTTAGGAGAAAAGGGGAAAATAAGCCAGCATATTGGATTGGGAAAATGGCTTATAAGTGAAGCAGAGAAAATTGTCAGTAAAAATAAACTTGATAAAGTGAGTGTTATTTCTGGGGTTGGAGTTAGAGAGTATTATAGGAAATTAGGATATATTTTAGAGAAAAATGAATTAGAGTTGATGAGTAAAAATCTATAATTTTATTTTACTTCACTTTAAGATAATTTGTTATTAATATATAAATTGGGCCTGCTAAAATATAAAATCCCTTTAATACTGGTGGAGCATGAATTATTCCCATACCAAATATGCTCGGGAAATTATTATTTAATCTTATATTTAATAAATAATATCCAATATACTCCAGTGCAAAGAGAGTTAATAAATAGATTATTGTTATTTTAATTAATTTTATATTTTCTATTTTTTCATATATTTCTCTTAACAAAACTAATCCTGCTGTCCATGCGATAAGAGGGAATATGTTTATTTTTCCTAGCATTAAATTAGGAGAAGTATATTCATAAGAATAATAAGAAGTCCATGCGATTGCAATTAAAAAAGCAACTATTAATTCCTGCCCAATTTTTTCTTTGAAGATTATATAGCTTGCAAGCAAGAGAATAGATAAGGAAATTATTATCGATGTTTTTATATCAAAGAAAAAACTTAAAACTATTAATAGGATTAATGACGCTATTAAAAGGAAAATTAATTTATTCTTTTTATTTTTAATCCTCTTCTTCATAATATTAAATAGAAATTTAAAATTATAAACCTTTAGTTCTCTATTTTTTTAAATATTTAACACATTTCAATAATCTTATTTTCTTGATGATGTCCTGATTTTATCCTCATTCTTGAAGCAGGAGTTGTAAAATATTTTGCAAGAGTATTTAATAATTCTATATTTGCTCTGTCGTTTTCAGCAGGTTCTTTTAAATAAACTAAGTATCTATTGTTTCCAAAATTCTCTATAGATTTTTTCGATGAGTTTGCTTTAACTTTAATGTATATTAATACCATTTTTAAAACAAAAAGAATAACTATATAAATATTTTTTTCATAAAATAGATATGAAAAGAGGGGTAGACAGTAATAATATAATATCAAATATAGGCACAAGGATGTTAGCTTTTGATAAATCTTCCCTATTTTTATTAATATCTAATTTAACTACAATTTTCTTTGCTCTTAAATATGGATGGAATATCTATTGGATAATTCTTGTCTACTGGTTTCAAAGCATCATTATCGGATTTTTTAATTTTATAAGAATTTTATCTCTCAAAGAATTTTCAACAGACGGACTTAAAATAAATGACCAGCCCGTAGAACCAACAAGAAGTAATAAAATATTCATTGCTATTTTCTTTGCTATACATTATGGATTTTTTCATTTTATATACTTAATATTAATGGGAATAGGTGCAGCTATAATTTTTGTATCTGCGTTAATATTAATAACAAAAATGTCTGGAATAATAACACCAACATTTGTTTATGAAATAGCAAATACTTATGGAGTTGGAAATATTAAAGATATAATAGGGACAATAATTATAATTGGAGCATTTTTTATTAATCATTTATTTTCATTCTTTTATAATAAGCCAAAAGATGAACTTAAGAAACCGAATATAGGAAGAATAATGTTTTACCCTTATGCAAGAATAATACCCATGCATTTAACCATGATATTTGCAATACCTCTTGTTAATAGTACGACAACTCTGATTATGTTTATGTTATTAAAAACTATTGCAGATTTAATCATGCATAACTTAGAACACAATTGAATTTCTATCTATTCATCTCGTAACAATTTCCAGCGCATCTCTATGCTTCAAGGTATAGTCCTTGCCTAAAGCCCTTTTTGTTTTAGCGTCTATTGCTTTTATGAAGTTTTTTCCAAAGTCAGTATGCAAGAAAAAAGCAAAATCCAAAGCTGTAGAACCAGAAGGAAGCAAAAAACAATCCGGTAAAATATGCCCCCTTGAATCAGCGAGTTTTGTTGCACCTGCTGGAAAAATCGCAATATATTTTAGAAAATCAAAAACTGCGAGGTTTAAAATTTCCTGAACCCCTGTGCCTTGATAAATATCTAAAACATTTTTTCTTATATTTTCAAGAGCTTCTTTTTGCTTTACTGTTAATTCTTTTTTTATTTGAAATTCTTTTTCCCCGGGAATATAATTAATCAATCCAGATTTAGACGCCTGCTTTAAGGCTAATTCAGAGTCAGCAGAACAGGGGTAAATCAAATAATCTGGAAATGAATCTTGCATTTTTTTGATATTTTCTTTAGCTTCAGGGAAATCTGATTTATTTGCTGCGATTATCATTGGCTTGCTTAATTTTCTTAAATTTCTTGCAAATAATTTAACTTGGAAATCATTCCACTGGCTCGGTTTTCCTGATAATGAAGTATTTCTTAAAATCTCTTTAACATGAAACTCTTCAACCTTTAAGCCGGAAAATTGCTTGGCTACAGCTTTAGCGAAATTTCCTGATTCTCCTTGTTCTAATTCTATTTTCCTCGCAAATGTTTTCCAGACTTTCATTAAAATATTGTAAAACCAAATATCTAATTCTTCTTCTAAAAATTTAACATCATTGCAAGGATCATAGGCTTCTGTTTGTTTTCCTTCTGCATCTGTTGTTCCTGATGCATCAACAATATGTATAAAACAATCTGCTTGCCTCAAATCGTCTAAGAATTGATTCCCTAAACCTTTTCCTTCACTTGCTCCTTTAACAAGTCCAGCAACATCCATTAAATCTACAGGAACAAATCTTTTGTGATTTATGCAAAATCCGTGATTTGGCTGGCATTGAGTATTAAATTCCTTGTCAATGCAGTCAATTTTCACATATCCAACACCATGATTAGGTTTTATTGTAGTGAATGGATAAATTGCAATTTCTACTTCTGCTAAAGTCGCTGCTTTAAAAAACGTAGATTTTCCTACACTTGGCTTACCAACTAACCCAATTAACATGAAAAAACCAATGGAAAAACCTTTAAATATATTATTAATTAGTGTCGTCTACAATTTCATAACCACCTTCACTAGTTCTATTAACAAGATTATACTTTTGGAGAACAAAAAGGGCTGTTTCAATTCTTTCTCTTTTTTCAAATTCTACTAATTTGTGTTTAAGACTTGAGGAAATATCTTAACCATATGCTTTTCCATTTAAGGTAACTAATTCTTCTAAAACACTAATAACATCTCATTGAATACATCTTTCTATAATTGAGTCTTTAATTCTTTCTACATATCTTTTTCTTAATGATGCTAAATCTATGGATTTTGATAGTTTCTTGATCTTATAAATATGATTAAATTTAAATATATATAACCGCTCGTAAAATTAAGAACCTGTAGCTCAGCCTGGTTTAGAGCACCGCTCTTATATGACTGCAATTCATTAGGATTGCTGATCTCATAGAAATGTCTAAGAGAGGCGGGGGTCCACAGTTCAAATCTGTGCAGGTTCATATTAAATTTACAGATTTGAACTTTCAAATACTTCAATTCGATTTAAAGGAGAATTGAAGTCCCAGAGAATTTCTTAATTCTCTGAGCTGTGCAGGTTCATATTAAATTTACAGATTTGAACTTTCAAATACTTCAATTCGA